>Ga0222622_10000005_pt1 | contig 284024 bp, 280 predicted proteins | sample PLM2_5_b1metaG_FD_177335 | JGI IMG/M metagenome (GOLD analysis project Ga0222622, IMG submission 177335) | Groundwater sediment microbial communities from an aquifer in East River, Colorado, USA - PLM2_5_b1 | ecosystem: Environmental > Terrestrial > Soil > Riparian zone | place: USA: East...
GTTCACGGTGGCGACCGCCGGGACCGAAGAGGCCCAGGTGATCACGCGGCCCGTCAAGACGCCGCCCGCCGAGTCGCGGGTCGTCGCGGTGAACTGCGCCGTCCCAGCAACGAACACGGTGGCCGAGGGAGGAGTCACCGTGACGGAGGCAACGGGTACGGTGGTCACGGTCACGACTGACGTATCGCTCTTGCCTTCGCTCGTCGCGATGATCGAGGCCGATCCGGCACTCACGCCCGTGGCCACGCCGTTGGCGTTCACGCTAGCCACGCCGCTGGCGGTGGACGACCACGTGATCGCGCGGCCGGTCAGGATCGTGCCGGCCGAGTCACGCGTCGTGGCGCTGAACGCCGCCGTCTGGGAGACCACGATGGTGGCGGAGGGCGGCGTTACGGTCACGGTCGCGACAGGAACGAGCGTCACCGTCACGAGCGCGGTGTCAGCCTTGCCTTCGCTGCTGGCGATGATCGAGGCGAATCCGACGGCGACTCCCGCCACGCCGCCATTGGCGTCTACGCTGGCGATCGACGAAGCGGTGGATGCCCACGTGATCGCTCGACCCGTCAACACCGCGCCGGTCGAGTCGCGCGTCGTCGCCGTGAACGAAGCGCCGCCGCCCACCCGCAGGGTGGCCGAGGCAGGGGCCAGCGTGAGGCCGGCGACGGGTATCGGGGTGACATCGACAACGGCCGTGTCACTCACGCCCGACGTGTCGGACACGATCACGGTATCCCGTCCCGTGCCATTGCCGGCGCGATAGTGGCCGACGGCGCGGCCGCGGCCGGGACTATCGGTGCCGGTGAGGGAGCCGCCCGCCGTTCCTTGCACCTGGAAGCTGACGGCGATTTCTGCCGTGTCGCCGCTCGCGCTGAACCCCACGACGGCGACGTCTCTGGTTTGATTGATGCGGATCAACGCGGACTGCGGGGAGACAGCGAGTCGGGCGAGGGGCTCCGACCCAGTAGGACCGATGTTCCGGCTCGGCAGCTCGCAGGCGAGCAGCCCGAGGACGGGCACCGTCCACGCGAAATCCTTCAGCAGAGACAGCCGGCACGCCAGCTTGTGCATATACGGCATCGTAGGGCTCCGAGTTCGGTCTGTGAAAACCGAACGGGCCGCCAGCAGCGACCGTTCGGTCGATTGGCTGGCGGCCCGGCTGGCGTAGCGAGTAACGACTCGCGGTAGCCCCGCAGCTCTGCGACGCCGTCTTTCGACGGCTGTGCTCTGAGCAGCATGTCTTGAAACCAGAGCCCCCGCTTTGTTGGGGCCCCGCACCCGCCGACGGGCAAGCGGGATGCCACGTGAGGGTTTAGGCGGCTACGGTGCGGTCGGAGTTGGGGTTAGGTCGCGTGCTGCGATACCGCGCCAGACGCCAAAACGTACCGCAAAATGCACTGTTTACCGCATAATGCGGCCATAAACGAGGAAGGGGACCGAGCTCGCGCTCGGTCCCCTTTTTATCTCTACATGGATCTCAGAAGGTCGTCACGCTCACGACCGCCGAGCAGTTGGCTGCCCCCGTCTTCCCCGCTACGCAGACTTGATACGTAATGGGCAACGCGAGAGACACCGCCGGCTGATTGGTGTACGGACCGCCGTCGTTGGCCCGCGCGGACACGACCTTGCTGCCGTTGCGATACACATCCGCGGTGAGCTCGGTGCCGGCGGTCCACGTCAGGTCGACATTCCGCACCGTGCCAACGAGATAGGCGTTTGCCGTGAGACCACTCGGCGCCACCAAGACCAGCGTGGTCACGGCCGTCCCAGCGGTATAGGCGGAGTTGCCAATCGCGTTCTCGGCGCGCACGCGGTACCAGTACGTCGTGTTTGCCGCGAGGCCGGTCGAGCGATAGGTGGTCACGTTGGCGGCGACCGTGGCGAGATTCGCCCACGTGCCGGGAGCTCCGGCCACATCCGGCGCGCGCTGGATGCGGTACAGCGACTCGTCCGAGGCATTGTCGACCCAGCTCAGGTCCACGACGGCCGAGCTAACGACGACGCCCTGGAGACCGCCTGGTGGAGTCGGCGCGGGGACCGTCGTGGCGTCCGCATCGTTGGTCCAGGCCGAATTCCCAACCGCGTTGTACGCGCGGACGCGATACCAGTAGTGCGTGCCGTTCGCGAGCCCCGTGTTGCTGTACGTCGTGGCGTTGGGCGTCGCCAGGGTCGTCACGAGGGCGAAGGTGCCGGGGACGCCGCCGGCGTCCGGGGCGCGCTCGATGCGGAAACCCTGCTCGTCGCTGGCGTTGTCGGTCCACGCCAGGTCGATGCGCACGCCGCTGAACGTCGTCGCCACGAGCCCGGTGGGCGCGGCGGGGGGCGTCAGCGTGGTCGCGCTGGCTTCGTCCGTGTACGCCGAGGTGCCAAACGTGTTGTAGGCGCGGACGCGATACCAGTAGCGCGTGCCGTTCAGGAGTCCCGAATTCGCGTACGTCGTGCTATTGGCGGCGACGGACGTGATCTGGACGTACGTGCCGGCGACGCCGCTGACGTCGGGGGCGCGCTCGATGCGGAAGCCCTGCTCGTCGACGGCGTTGTCGGTCCACGCCAGGTCGATCCGGACGCCGCTGGCATTGGCCGTGGCGACGAGGCCCGTCGGCGCGGCCGGCGGAGGCGGCGGGGGCAGCGTGGTCGCGTCCGCGACGCCCGAATACGGCGAGTTGCCTACGCCGCTTTGGGCGCGAATGCGGTACCAGTAGCGCGTGCTCCCCTGCAGTCCCGTGTGACTGTACGTGGTGATGTTGGGGCCGAGGGAGACGACCTGCGCGAACGTGCCCGGTGCTCCGGCAACATCGGGCGCGCGCTCGACCCGGAACGCGGTCTCGTCACTCGAGTTGTCGGTCCACGACAGATCGATCTGGGCGTAACTGAACGGCGTCGCGATCAGCTCGCTCGGCGCGACGGGCACGGCGAACGTTGTCGCGCTCGCCGGGTCCGAGTACGCGGAAAACCCGACCGGGTTGCCCGCGCGGACGCGATACCAGTAGCGCGTGCCGGTTTGCAGATTGATGCTGCCGTACGTCGTGATGTTAGGACCGACCGACGCGAGTGGGGCAAACGTGCCCGGGACTCCGCCCGCGTCCGCTGCACGCTCGACACGGAAACTGGTCTCGTCGGTGGAGTTGTCGATCCACGTCAGGTTTATCCGCACGCCGCTGACCGCCGTGGCGACGAGGCCGCTGGGTGCGTTGGCGGCGACCAGGGTCGTGACGCCCGCCTCGTTCGAATAGACCGAGGTGCCTATCGCATTGTAGGCCCGCACTCGGAACCAGTAGCGCGTTCCGGTCGTGAGACCGCTGATGCTGAAGGCTCGGTAGTTGGCGCCGGCCGAGGCGATTTGGACGTACACTCCCGCCACGCCGTTCTCGTCCGGCGCGCGCTCGATCCGGAAGCCCTGCTCGTCGGTCGCATTGTCCATCCACGCGAGATCCACCCGCACGCCGTTGGCATTGGCCGTGGCCGTGAGCGCGCTCGGCGCGACCGGCGGCGCCACCATGCCAGGCTGTTCGTTGGAGTAGGCGGAGGTCCCGATGGCGTTGTAGGCCCGGACGCGATACCAGTAGCGCACGTTCGTTTCGAGTCCGCTGTTGCGGTACGTCAAAATGTTCGCGCCGACCGAGGCGATCTGCGCATACGTGCGCTCGACACCATCGGGGACGTCGAGGGCGCGCTCGATGCGGAAGCCCTGCTCGTCACTCGCGTTGTCGGTCCAGGTCACATCGAGACGCGGTAATCCGGGAACGGGGGCGGCCAGCAGGTTCGTCGGCGTGCGCGGGACGGGGGGTGGGATCGGCGGGATCGGCGTGCCGTCGGACAGCTCGCTGCGGAAGATCGTGCGCTGCGCCCACTCCTCCGTATGAGACGTGCCGATGATCGTCTCGCCCATCAGCGCGAGCATCACGTTGTCGTACGCGACGATCGTCTCCCACTTGATGTCGAACTCGTCCGGCGTGAGGTTCGGCGCTTCGAACACGCTTTGGAGACCGAGATACCAGAACAGATTCCACGCCCGACCCACCGACGCGAGGCGCGTGAGGTCGGCCGTCGCGCGGTGATCGGAGTGATCGCTGCCGTTCCGACGCAGGTCCCAGTCGTGCGCGTGCACGGCCACGTCCATATCGGCGTGGCCCGCCGCCTCGAACGCCACCAGCGCCTGGAAGGTGGACACGATGTCGGCCCACGACGTGTACGTCGTGGTCCCATCGACCGCGGTGAGGCTCGCAACGCCCCCGGTCCGCAACTGGGCGAGACTGCCGAATCCGTAACCCTGGCCTTCGCCGGCGCCGTCCGGCAGCCGCAGGTAGTAGCTGACCGTGTTCGCCTTCGTGCAGCGGGCGATCGGGTGCGCGTTCAAGGTCACGCTCGCGCAGGTCCAGTCCCCGGCGACCGTGATGACATCCACCGCTGCTTTGCTCGCCGTTTCGCGCGCCTGCCAGAAGGCGGGGAAGACCATGCCCGAGCCAGCGTCACGAGAGGTGACGTAGACGATCACCAACTTGGCGGCGGTCAGCGCGCTCGACGCCGTCTGATTGCCCGCGAAGAGCTCCCAGTCGTCCGGGTGGCCTTCCACGAAGAACTCCAGGGGGAAGGGGACCCCCGCGGCGTTCACTTGCCCCTGGGGGAGCGGGGCCGGATTGGTAGGGGAGTTGCCGTCGCAGGTGACGACGGAGACCGACGCAAACGCTACGGCGGCGGCGGCGGCGAAACGGCGCCAGGATGACTGCACGGCCATGGATCCCCTCTGTGGAAATGAGACGCTCCAGCGGGGCACGTTGCGCCACCCCGCTAGAGTCGAGGGGCAACTCCTACGCCGTTGGTGCCAGGCGCGAATTCACGTCATGCAACGCGGTAAGCCGTTTGTCTTGAACGGATTCATTCCCGACGTCGACGTGACGCCGGTGTCGGAAGGTGCTTGCAAACATTGGAGTTTTGTGTGGCGCCGATGCGTCAGTCTACTTCGTGGGAATCCTGGCGATAAACGTATCGTACCGGGCGGAGCCGTTCATGTTCGTGACCCACATGACGAGCTTGCCGTCGGGGGCGAGCGTCGGGTGAGGTTGACCCCCATCGTTGTAACCGGTGCCGGTGGCGTCGGTCGCGGCGATGAGACGGACGTCGCCGGTCAGACTCACGAAACCCACCATACCGAGATAGATCGGATAGGCCCCGACGTCCTTCCACTGATCGAGGACGAAATACTGGTTGGGGTTGTTGTAGACCCACTGGCCGGCCATGTGCCAGTCGCCGCTCCAGTCCGACGGCGCCGACGTCACGCGGAGCACGCCCCCCGCATCATTGACGGAGATGATGCCGTCGGCGATCCACGACAGCGCCACGATCCTGCCCCGCATCGGGGCCGCATGGTCGTCGGCATTGATGCCGGCGGTGTCGTTGGGGATCGTGTACCCAGCGGTCTCCAGGTTGACGATCTTGTTCGGCACCGGAGAGTTCGTGGAGAGGTAGATGTACGGGAACTCGCGGTCGAGATGCGGCTCGTCGATGCTGACCAAGGAGCCCGCCTCGGTGATCGCTCGCTGCAGGCCATCCGACGGCCGGAACGCCACCACGGTGTGGTTGCTGTTCAGCATGGCCGCGAACCAGGTGTCGTTGAGGTTGTTTTGCAGCCACTCCATGTTCGTCCCGGTCGCGCTCGCGGTCCAGGGCCAGTTGCCCGTGTTTTCCACCGCATTCGTGGCCGTATTGTAGCGGTCCACGCGCTTGGTCGTGCCGTTGGAAATCTTGTACGCGATGCGAGGCGTCGCGGGATTCAGGCTGAAGGCGATGCCGATCTCACCGTCATAGCTCAGCGGGCGCCAGTTCGACGACGTCATCGTGCTGATCTTGATGTCCACGAGCCAGGCGCCAACCTTGGCCGTGTAGTACGTCTCACTGTCGCTGCCGACCCACGGCAGGGAGATGTTGGGGCCGCCTTCGCTGTAGCCGTGATACATGCCGCCGTTGGCTGCCGGTACCGTGGCGCTCGTGAGCTTGAGGACCGTGACGCCCGAGTTGGGATCGGTGTACTTCTGGCCGGCGGCCAGGGAGCGGCCGTAGGTGCCCGCGGCGGGGTGCTGTCCGGTAGCGGCCGGGAGCTGCGTGGGGTCAGCGGTGTCGCCGACAATTTGTCCGCCGCCGCCGCCACTGTCGGTCGCCTGACGGCACGCGCTCGGGGTCAAGGCCCACAGGCTCGCGCCCAGGGTCAGCAGCAGTGCGACGTAGCGGCCGGAGCCGGTGTTGCTGGTCGTCGACATCGCGGGGACCTCGCGGAGGGTATGGGTGCGTGCCGCGCCCCAACCTAACAGCATTTTGGCCGAGGCGCGCACGGACCTACCACGCGCCGCGGGACCCCAGCATCACCGGCACCGTCCGCAGCAGGATCCTGATGTCTTCCATCACCGACTGGCGCCGGATGTACTCCAAATCGAGCTCGAGTTTGCGGCGCACCGACTCGACCGACGTGTCATACGACTGGTTGACCTGCGCCCAGCCCGTGATGCCCGGGCGGACGCGCTGGCGTTCCTCGTACCGCTCGATTTGTTGCCGCAGCCGTGCGAAGATCGTCGGCTGCTCGGGGCGCGGGCCGACGACGTTCATTTCGCCGCGCAGCACGTTGACGAGCTGCGGCAGCTCGTCCAGCCGGTACGACCGCAGGATCCGGCCGAGCGGCGTGACCCTGGGGTCGTCGGGTTGCGCCCACACTTCCCCCGCCGTCTGAGTGCCGCGCGTCGCGGGCGCCATCGTACGGAACTTGAAGATACGGAAGGGCTTACCCCCGGCGTCCTGTTCGCGCCGGCTGTTCCCGGGTGGCACGCCCGCCGCGCGGCGATCGATCCCGACGCGCATCTGCGAGTAAATGACGGGCCCGCGGGACGTCAGCTTGATGGCCACGGCAATCGCCGCCATGAGGGGCGCGCTGATCACGAGACCGAGCGCCGCCACGGCGACATTGAGGGCGCGGCTCAGCGCATCGTTGAGAGCCGGGACAGCGGCCTCCCGGTCGAGACGGAGCGAGGGCCGGGCCGGGCGCGGCGACGGCGATGGCCGATGCCGCGGGGAGGTCTTGGGGGAGGCGTATCGGGCGCTGATCACGTCGGGTATGCACGTGCACACCGCGTGCCGACATGTGCACGCGGAAAAAGCGCCTTAGATCACACGGTTTTGGGTTGCGCGGGGGCGCGTCTGTCACACGTCGGCGACAGCGCGTTGTGAGTAAACTGCTACACGCTTGGTGGGCTCAGGCTTCGGATGCGGGCTCCACGTCCACATCTCCGTCGGATGAGTCGGATGCCGAGTCGGATGAGGTCAGCAGCTTGCGATGCAAGCCGTGACGCTCCATCAACCGGTACAGCGTCGTGCGGTCGACCACTGCGGCGCGCGCGGCGCGCGACATGTTGCCCCCCGCCTTGGTCACGAGCTCGGTGAGGTACCGCAGCTCAAACTCCGCTACCAACCGATCGCGCGCGGCGTAGTACGGCTCTTCGGTCGACACATCGCTCGGCGTCCACGCTCCCGGCGTGCTGCTCAGCTGCTCGCCCAGCGCGGGAATGTCTTCCGGCGTGATCTCGCAGCCCGGCTCGAGCAACACGACCATGTGCTCGACGACGTTCTGGAGCTCGCGCACGTTCCCCTTCCAGGGCCGCGCCCGGAGGGCGCGCACGGTGGCATCGGTGATCTTCGGGAGCGGCGATCCGGTGTCGCGGTGCCGGGCCCAGTAGTACGACAGGAAGTGATCCGCGAGGAGCCGGATGTCGCCCGGACGCTCCCGCAGCGGCGGCACGACGATCGGCACCACGCGCAGGCGATAGTACAGGTCCTCACGCAGCAACCCCGCCTTGACGGCCTCTTCGGGGTTCTGGTTCGTGCTGGCGATGAAGCGCACGTTCACGACCGCGTCGGTGGTCTCGCTGCCAACGCGACGCACCACGCCGTCCTGGATCACGCGCAGCAGCTTCGCCTGGATCGGTTTCGACATCTCGGCCAACTCGTCCAACAGCAGTGTGCCGCCGTTGGCGGCTTCGAGCAGGCCGGGCTTGTCGCGCACCGCGCCGGTGAACGCGCCTTTGCAGTGACCGAACATCTCCGATTCGAGCAGCGCCTCGGGGAGCGCGGCGCAGTTGATCGCCACGAGCGGCCGGCTGCTGCGCCGGCTGTGGTGATGGATGAACTGGGCGATCAGCTCCTTGCCCGAGCCGCTTTCACCGGTGATGAAGACCGACGCGTTCGTGGCCGCCACACGGCGCGCCAGGTCCACGGCGCGGCGGAACCCGGGCGCGGTGCCCAGTACGGTGACCAGCTCGCTGTTGCCATGCTCGCGGGCGAATTCGGCCTGCATGGCGTGCGACTCGCGCGCGACGATCACGGCGTGCGCGGCGCGGCCCAGCAGGATCTGGAGGTGCGTGCCCGAAAACGGCTTGGGGAGGTAATCCCAGGCGCCCGCGCGCAGCGCTTCGAGACTCGAATCGACGCTGGGGTTGCCGGTGATCATGACGACGATCGTTTCGGGGTGCGCGTCGAGACAGACACGCAGCAGCCGCATCCCCGGGATCTCCGGCAGATAGAGATCGAGGAGCACGATGTCGAACTTGTTACGCTTGAGCAGCTCGCGGGCCTCGTCACCCCGGCCGCACACCGTCACCTGGTAGCCCTCGTACTCCAGCACGCTGGCGCAGCTCTCGCGCAGCGAGCGCTCGTCATCGACGATCAGGATTTTGATCCCCGCCTTCAACTCTGGTGTGAGCTGGGGGAGACCGACGACCTCGGAAGCGCGGGCGGAGCGCCGCGACGCCGAGCGTGGTGCGCGGTTATTCGGCAGTGGTGACGACATGGCGCTGCTGAGCCCCCTTGTGCGTGACCCGAAACTTTGTGACGGCCGTGGATCTCCCTGAGGCACAAGTCGAGCCGTTTCGAGCGAGCGCATACGGGCTCAGGAAGTGCTTCATTTACAAGCAGTTCGCCGGACTGTCAAGAGCGCTGTAACAGATCTGCTACATGCCAAGCACCAGGGACGGGCGCGTGTGGCAGACGTGTTACAGTATCGCATTCTCCAACCAAACTCGCTGTGACCCAGATTCCACTCCCCGGCCTCGGGGCGCGGTATCACCCTTGCGTAGGCAGCATCTGTGACCGACGTCTTACTTCCAAATACCGCTCCCGGAATCGCGCGTCCGGCCTCGAGCCGGAGCCTTCAGCCTTTCAAACCCTCCGCTGACGATGGAACGGATTGGCGGCGGTACGTCGCCGCCGCGCGGCGCTATCGCTGGTGGATCGTGGCCGTCACGATCCTGGGGACGGTGGCCGGTGCGGGCGCCTCGCGAATCCTCCCGGCCCGCTACCAGGTTCAAACCACGATCTGGATTCAGTCCAGCGAGCCGAGGGGCAGCGACCGTGGGCCGATTGGGGCCAACCAGCTCCTCGCGGCCTCCGCGTGGGGCGACCTCCTGAAATCGTACGTCGTCCTCGAAGCCGTCGTGCGGGAGCGGCGGCTGTACCTCTCGGCGAAGCCGAGCGATCAGGCCGTCCTGGCGACCTTTGCCGTCGCCGAGCAGTACCGTCCGGGCCAGTACCGCCTGCGGGTGGACAAGGCGGGACAGACGTACCGGATCGACGCGGTTCCGGGCGCGGAGCTCGAGCACGGGAACGTCGGTGACCCGGTGGGTCGCTCCCTCGGGTTTGACTGGACCCCGGGCGCGTCGCTCCTGCCAGCGGGGACCGACCTCACGTTCCGCGTGGCGCCGCTGCGGGACGCGGCCAGCTCGTTGGCCAACGACCTGGGCGTGCGGGTCGATCCTAGCGGCAACTTCCTGCGCGTGACGCTCACCGACGGGAGCGGTGAGAGCGCCGCGGCGATCGCGAACGCCATCACGGATCACTACGTCGCGGTCGCCTCCGAGCTGAAACGCGCCAAGCTCACGGAGCTGGTGCGCCTGTTGAGCGAGCAGCTCGCGGCGGCTGCCACGAACCTGCAACAAGCGGAACGGTTCCTCGAGGCTTTCCAGGTGCGCACGATCACGTTGGCACCCGGCCCCGGGTCGGCGACGGCGACCAGCGCCCCGAGAGTGGGGACGAGCGGCGGCCCCGTGAGTGTGATCGGCACGGACTTTTTCGCCCTCAAGGTCGAGCAGGAACAAGTGCGCCGCGACCGGGAAGCGCTCGCGCGCGCGCTCCCACAGATCCAGAGCGGCAGCGGGTCGGTGGACGGCCTCGCCGCGATCGATGCGGTGCAAGGGTCGCCGGATCTGACCCAGGCGTTGCGCGAGCTGACGACGAAGCAGGCCGAGCGGCGCGCGCTGGCGTACCGCTACACGGATGACCATCCTGCCGTGCGGGCCGTGGCGAACGACCTCGACATCTTGGAGCACCGCACCATTCCGGCCCTCATCTCGACGCTCACGACCGAGCTCTCGGCGCGCGAGCGCGTGCTCGGCACGCAGGTCGACGCGGGTGGGCGGGAGCTGCGGGGCATTCCGCAACGCACGATCGAGGAAGCGCGGCTGCGCCGGGCCGTCAGCATCGCCGAGAACCTGTTCACCAGTGTGCAGGCGCGCTACAGCGAAGCCCGGTTGGCGGAGGCCAGCAGCATCGCCGACGTGCGGGTGCTCGACGCGGCCGTCGCTCCGCAACAGCCGCTCCGCAATACCGGGAAGCGTTTGATCGTGCTGGGGATGATCTTCGGGCTCGGGATGGGCCTCATGGGCGCGGTCCTCATCGACCGCTTCGATCCCCGCGTGCGCTACCCCGAGCAGGTCACGAACGAATTGGGGCTCCGGATTCTCGGCGTGCTTCCCCACGTCAAGAACCGCGCGGCGGGGCCGGACGACGAACACGTCATCCAGGTCATCGGGGCGATGCGCAGCGTGCGGCTCAGTCTGATGCACGCGTACGGGGCCGCGGGTCCGATGGTGTTGACGATCTCGAGCCCGGGCATGGGGGATGGGAAGTCGTTCGTGTCGACGAATCTGGCCCTGGCGTGCGCCCAGGCCGGACAGCGCATCCTGCTGATCGACGGCGACGCCCGTCGCGGCGCCTTGCATCGCGTCCTCCAGGCGAAGCGCAAGCCGGGGCTCACGGATTACCTGGCGGGCGACGCGCCCCTCGAGGTGGTCCTGCAGCAAACCGGCTACAAGTCGCTGCACTTCATCAGTGCCGGGAGCCGGCGTCACGACTCCCCGGAGCGGCTGGGATCGCCCGAGATGATCGAGTTGCTGGCGAAGATGCGGAACAACTACGACGTGATTCTCGTGGACAGCCCACCGCTCGGCTCCGGCGTGGATCCCTACACGCTCGCGACCCTCACCGGCAACATGATGATGGTGTTGCGCACCGGCACGACGAATCGCGACCTCACCCGCACCAAGCTGGCGATGCTGCAGGACCTGCCGATCCGCATGTTGGGCGCCGTGATGAACGACGTCCAGCCGGGCGGGATCTACGGGTACTACAGCTACTTCTCCGGGTACGGCACGACGGAAGAGGGAAATGGCGGGATGGGTGCGGCCGTGGTGACCGCGCGCCAGCGGCTCGGGGGCCGGTACCGGCTCTAGTCGTGAAAACCCTCCTCATCTGTCATCACGATGCACCGCTCCACCGCCTAGGCCTCGCGCGCTGGCTCGCATCCTTCTCGGAGCTGGTCGGCATCGTCGAAATCCATGAGCCGGGCCGGCGCCTGTGGCAGCGCATCCGCCGCGAGGTTCGCCGCGTCGGCCCCCTGCGCTTCCTGGACGTGCTCGCGTACAACGCGTATCAGCGCGTGTTCCTGGCGGCGCGGGACGGCGCGTGGCAGGCGCGCGAGCTCGAGCGCCTGAGCGCTGCCTACGCCCCCCTCCCGCCGGGCACGCCCGTGCTGGCGACGCCCAGCCCGAACAGCCCCGACGCCGCGGCGTTCATCGCCGCGCGCGGGCCGGACCTGGTGCTCGCCGCCTGCAAAACCTTGCTCCAGCCCGAGGTCTTCACGCTCCCGGCGCACGGGACTTTCGTCGTGCACCCAGGGATCTGTCCCGAGTATCGCAATGCCCACGGCTGTTTCTGGGCGCTCGCCAACGAGGACGACCAAAACGTCGGCGCCACGCTGCTCAAGATCGATCGCGGAGTGGATACGGGGCCGGTGTACGGCTATTTCCGCTATGCCCACGATCCGGTGGAGGAATCGCCGCGCGTGATCCAGGCCCGCGTCGTGCTCGAGAACTTGGGCGCTATTCAGAAGACGCTGGGCGACATCGTCGCTGGGCAGGCGGCCCGGCTCGACACCTCGCAGCGCGCCTCGGCGACCTGGGGTCAGCCGTGGCTTACGAAATACCTGGGCATCAAGACCCGGGCGCGGAGGCGGCGTCGTGCGAGCAATCGCGCTACTGTATCATGACGTCGTAGCGGACGCCGACTGGGAGGCCAGCGGCTTCCCGGGGGGGTCGGCGGCGACCTACAAGCTCGAGCGGCCGGCCTTCGAGCGGCATTTGGCGGCCGTGTCGGCCGCTGCCGGGCGTCGGGGCACGGTGAGCCAATTGCGCGACGCCGCGCCGACGGGTCCGCTGCCCGTCCTGTTGACCTTCGACGACGGGGGCGCGAGCGCGTACGGCTGCGTCGCCGATCTGCTGGAGCGCGCCGGGTGGCGCGGGCATTTCCTGATCACCACGGACTATCTGGACCGGCCCGGCTTCGTCACGCGGGCGCAGGTGCGCGACCTCGCGGCGCGGGGCCACGTGATCGGGTCGCATACGTGCTCGCATCCCATCCCGATGGCGGCCTGTCGATGGGACCATCTGGTGGACGAGTGGACGCGTAGCGCGGGCGTGCTCGGGGACCTGTTGGGTGCGCCGGTTCGGGTGGCGTCGGTCCCGGGCGGTGCGTTCTCGCCGCTGGTGGCTCGGGCGGCCGCCGCCGCGGGGATCTCCGCGTTATTCACCTCGGAGCCTACCACCGCCTGTGCGGAGGTCGATGGCTGCCTGGTCATCGGCCGCTATCTCGTTCGGCGGGGCACGTCGCCCGCCGCGGCGGGAGCCATCGCGGCCGGGCAACTCGCGGCGCGGCTACGTCAGCTGTGGTTTTGGAATCTCAAGAAAATGGCCAAGGCCGTCGGCGGGAGCGCGTATCTCGCGCTGCGCCGGGCCGTCTACGACTAGCTCAGCGACACGGAGTCACCGGCCTCGAACTCCTGGAGCCAGGCCCCCGCCGGATTGGCCCGCGCCCGTTCCAGGGCGCTGGTCGCCCGCAGCATCAGCTCCACCGTATCGATCGACGCTGTCCGGAAGTCGGAGACGCCGTGCAGGCCGGCGCGCAGGCGGAAGCGGGGGAGGGCTTCGGGTTGCCGGTCCGACTCGGCGAGAATCGCGGCGGCGAGGCGCTCGGCCAGGTGCCGAGCCTGCATCGCGTCGGTGTCCACCGCCACGACGGCGAATGCGCCAGGTCCGAGCCGCCCGATGGCGTCCGACTGACGCGCGGCGGACCTCAGGGCTGCGCCGATCCGCCGGACGACCCCTTCTTGCAGGGCCGCGGTCTCAGCTTCGTCCGCGGGGTCGGGGGCGATCAGGACGCAGGCGAGCGCCGCGTGTCGGCGGGAAGCAGCCGCGGCCAATTCGTGAGCGCGCCGCGTCAGCCCCCGCACGTTGTAGACACCGGTCACTTCGTCCACGAGGCCGTCGGTGCGCGCCTGTTCGGCGTCGAGCTTCGCCGGGACGAATGTGGCGAGGAGCGCGAGCAGCTCGTCAGAGTCGATCGGATCGCCCAGGCACGCCCACGCGCGCGCGTTCAGTGCCGCGAGGCGATCACGCCGCGTCGGCGGCCGCGCCACGCTGAGCAACACGGGAGTGCTGGGCGTCACGAGGCCGCGGGCCCGAAGCAATTCGCACAACGCGACGCCCGTCCCGTCGGGGAGCTCCTCGTCGACGATGATCGCGTCGGGGGGCTCGATCTGGGCCTGCTTCACCGCTTGAGCGCTGGTATAGGTCTTGTGGACGGCGTACCCGCGGGGGGCGAGTATGCTTTCGAGCGAGCGACTGGTCCACTCCTGCTTGCTCACTATCAGGACTACGACCGGGCGCGCTGACGCGGCCTTCGTGCGCATGGCTCCCCTTCGGGCTCAAGCTCGGTGATTGGGACGCACGAGTCTGCGCCCGCCGGTGTGGCACTACCCTCGCGCAACAGTGACAAAGCTGTTGCAGAACTCGTGCGCGATCCCTTGGGTGGCAATCGTACTCCCGACAAGAGGTTAGTGTCCCCGTGGGTGTCGCGATTCCGCGTGAAACTGATGCACAATGCTGACAACGGCAAGGCGCTGCTGTTGCCTGGCCCTCTCTAAGCACGGTGCGCGACACGGCCCGAAACTTGAATGTCCGTGCTTACCACCGAGGAGGAATTGGGATGCTGTGTCGGCGTTGTGAAGCGCTTTCGTACGAAGGAGCGAGCCTCCGCCGCGCGGGCACGCACGCGCGCGTCTGGGGTGCCGAGCGGATCAGCGGCCTGTATTGCGCCAGCTGCGGCTCGCTGCTCGGTGCCGAGGACATCGCGCAGCTCTTGCTCCAGAAGGAATCGCAGCTCGCCCAGTTCGGCCTCGTGAATCCGGGGTTTCCGCTGCTCCAGCCCGTCCCCCCCGAGGACTCGTAACGTGTGCGGCATCATCGGCTACACGGGACGGCGCGAGGCTTCGCCGATCCTGCTGCAGGGCCTCAGCCGTCTCGAGTACCGCGGCTATGACTCGGCCGGCGTCGCCATTCAAAACGGCCGCGGCGTGGAGATCCGCAAGCTCGCCGGCCGCGTCGCCGGGTTGCAGGGACTGCTGGCGCGGCAGCCGGTGCACGGCGCCAGCGGCATCGCCCACACCCGCTGGGCGACGCACGGGGCCCCCAACGAGCGCAACGCCCATCCCCACGTCGACTGCCACGACCGCATTGCGCTGGTCCACAACGGCATCATCGAAAATGCCGACGTGCTGCGCGCCGCCCTCGAGCGCGAGGGACACCGCTTCGAGACGGAGACGGACACCGAGACCCTCGTCCACTTGATCGAAGCCGCCGTCGGCGACACCCTGGAAGCCCGCGTGATCGCGGCCCTGGAGCATGTCGTCGGCACCTACGGCATCGCGGTGGTGTGGGCCGACGAGCCGGGCAAGATCGTGGTGGCGCGGCAGGGGTCGCCGGTGCTGCTCGGCGTCGGGGAGGACGAGTTCTTCGTCGCCTCCGACGCCTCGGCGATCCTGGAGCACACGCGGTCGGTCGTGTACCTGGATGACGGCGACATCGCCGTGCTCACGCCGAGCGCGTACCACGTGATCGACCGGGACTCGCACGTCCAGCTCCGCGCCGTGGACGACGTCACCTGGGACCTGGACGCGATCGAGCTCGGCGGGCACGCGCACTTCATGATGAAGGAGATCGCCGGGCAGGCGGAGACGGTGCGCAGCACCCTGCGCGGCCGGCTCATGCTCGAGGACGGGGCCGCCCGGCTGAACGGGCTCAACCTGACTCCGGCCGACTGCGCCGGGATTCGTCAGATCACCATCGTCGCCTGCGGCACATCGTGGCACTCGGGACTCGTCGGTCGCCACATCATCGAAACGCTGGCCAAAATCCCCACGGCGGTCGAGTACGCCTCCGAGTACCGCTACGCGCAACAGCTACAGCAGCCGGGCACGCTGACGATCGCCATCTCGCAGTCGGGTGAGACGGCCGACACGCTCGAGGCGATGCGCGCGGCGCGCGCGGCGGGCTCACGCGTGGTCGGCATCGTGAACGTGGTCGGGAGCACGATCGCTCGTGAGTCAGACGGCGGCATCTACCTGCACGCCGGACCCGAGATCGGCGTCGCGTCCACCAAGGCGTTCACTTCGCAGATCGTCGCGCTCGCGCTTCTGGGCGTCTATCTGGGCCGTCAGCGCGGGTTGTCGCTCGAGGCCGGCCAGGACTTCGTGTGCCGGCTGGCGCAGCTGCCCGCGCTCGTGACCGAGGTACTGGCGCTCGAGCCGCAGGTGGAGGCGCTGGCCAAGCGCTACGCGGAGGCGCCCAATACGCTCTACCTGGGCCGCGGCGTGAACTTCCCCGTCGCGCTCGAAGGCGCCCTGAAACTCAAGGAAATCAGCTACATCCACGCCGAAGGGTATCCCGCCGCCGAGATGAAACACGGCCCGATCGCGCTCATCGACCGCAACATGCCCGTGGTGTTCGTGGCACCGAAGGACGACGTGTACGCCAAGGTCGTATCGAACATGCAAGAGGTGAGGGCGCGGGGCGGACAGATTATCGCCGTCACGACCGCGGGCAACGGGGATCTGCGCGGGCTGGTGGATCATCAGCTGCGCGTTCCCGCAACCGCTCCGCTGCTCTCGCCAGTCCTGACCGTGATCCCGTTGCAGCTCCTCGCCTATCACATTGCGGTGCTGCGCGGCTGCGACGTGGACCGGCCCCGCAACCTCGCCAAGAGTGTGACGGTGGAGTAGCAGTACCTCGCCCTTCGACGTATCATAGGATTCTCATGCGGATACAGCTTCTGGTCATGCTTTCCCTCTTGGCGCGCCCCGCCGCGGCCCAGCTGCCTGGACCGCCGCTGGCCACGCGCGAGCGCCTGCAAGCCGAGCTGGCTCGGCTGGACCGCGACGCGCACGGCAAGGTCGCTGCCTCGTTGATCCGCAGCCGGCTCGAGACGGGTGATTTCCAGGCGGGAGACCGGATCCTGCTGCGGGTGGATGGGGAGCAGCTCCTGTCCGACACCTTCACGGTCGGGCTCGGACCCTCGCTGCCGCTGCCGCGCCTCGACGCTCTACCCCTCGCCGGGGTGTTGCGCTCGGAGCTGCAAGGCAGGCTGGAGGGTCACCTCGCGAAGTACCTGAGACAGCCGGTCGTGCAGGCGTGGCCGCTCATCCGCCTACTCGTCGAGGGTGACGTGGTGCATCCCGGGTTCTACGCGGTAGCGCCTGAGCTGCCCCTCGCCGACGTGATCACGGTGGCGGGAGGGCTGACGCCGCGCGCCAAGCCGACCTCGATCCGGATCGAGCGGGACGGGGCGAAGATCCTGAGCGGTCCCACCCTCGTGCAGGCCATGGGGCGGGGCTATTCAATCGACTATCTGAATCTGCGTGCCGGAGACCGAGTGCTCGTGCCGGCCAGGGGTGATTTTGCGCGCACGGCGGGCATCATCGGTGCCCTCGTGGCCGTCCCCGTCGCTATCTACAGTCTCACGAGGGGTCACTGATTAAGGAAGCGTTGCGCGTCGTCCTGGCGGACGATCACCAGATCCTGCGGGAGGCCCTGAAGGCGCTGCTCGAGCACCACGGGCTCAAGGTGGTCGCCGATGTGGGCGATGGCCGGGCGGCGGTGGAAGCGGTCGACCAGTTCGCGCCAGATGTCGTGGTTCTGGATGTCGCGATGCCGGTGCTCAACGGCATCGAGGCCGCCCGCGAGATCAGCCTCGTCAAGCCCCACCCCCATATCATCTTACTCTCGGGTCTCGACGACCCCCGCTTTGTCCCCGAGGCGCTGCGCATCGGGGTGCGTGGCTTCGTGCTCAAGACGCAGGGCGCCGAGGACCTGTTCCGCGCCATCGAAGAGGTCCAGCGCGGCGCCCTGTACGTGAGTCCTCATGCGGCGCAGGTGATGGTCGACGCCGTCATGGAGGTCGCGCCGTCCAGCGGTCGGCTCAGTCCGCGCGAGCGCCAAGTGGTGCAACTCGTGGCGGAGGGCAAGTCTACGAAGGGGATCGCCGCGGTTCTGCGGATCAGTGTCAAGACAGCAGAGTTTCATCGCAGCCGCGTCATGAGGAAGCTGAGCATCCACGACACGGCTGGCCTCGTCCGCTACGCCATCCGAGAGGGTCTCGTCACCCTCTAAGCGATGCAGGGCTTTTCCTACAGGGTCCCCGGGTGATTACCTAGTTGCGTAGTCGTTACCTGGGCGACTAGCGGCGGCGCGCAACTCGTGCGATATTCACGCCGCCCTAGCCCACTCACGGATGACATCCCAGCGCTTCACCCCCGACCCACCTCTCGGTACGGGTCGCAATAGCTCTTTTTCTCAGTCGCGCGGCGAGCGCGAGGCGCTGTTGCGTAATCCTGCCCAAGCCCTGCATGCCGCCGCGCGTCGTGTCGCCGTTCGCTGGCGCCGCGAAATCGGCGACACCCCCGGGCCCAATGAGATGGCGGAGCTGCTGCTCCTGCTCGAGCAGGCCATCCATATGGCGCTCGAGCGTTCCAATGGCCCCGTCGACGACCGCATTCGTACTGCGCTCGGGCGCCGGCTGCTCGATTTGCTGCGCGTGGAGCTGGTGCTGGGTTGGTCCGAGAGCGGCATCCCCGACGCGACGCTACCGCCGCTGCTCGTGGCGTTCGAGCGCGTGCGCGAAACGATCGAGCCGGGCTGGGGACAGTCCGTTGCCGCACGTCTCTCGGGGACAGACGGCCTCGAGTTCCTGGTAGACGTGGCGCACGACCTGCGCTCACCGCTCACATCGATTCTCTTCCTCGCCGAAACGCTGCAGCGCGGCCAGAGCGGCGATGTGAATGAGGTACAACGCCGTCAGCTCGGCCTGATCTACACGGCCGCGCTCGGCTTGAGCTCGGTGGCGAGCGACATCATCGAGTTGACGCGCGGTGGCGACCAGCTGGTGGAACGCGAACCCGTCCCGTTGTCGGTGACGGCCGTGCTCGAAGCGGTATGCGACATCGTCCATCCGATGGCGGAAGAGAAACAGCTCGCCGTCCGTCTGCTGCCGCCGAGCATGAACGAACGTCTCGGACACCCTGTGGCGTTGAGCCGCGTGCTGCTCAACCTGACGACGAACGCGCTCAAGTTCACGGACGAGGGTTACGTCGAGATCGTCACGCAGGAAATCGGTGAGAACCGCGTCGAGTTCGCGGTGCGCGACAGCGGCAAGGGCATCGATGCGGCGGTCGTCACGACGCTGTTCCAGCCGCTGCGCGTTGCTCCCGGCGGACGCCGCGGGCAGACGTTCTCGCAAACGGGACTGGGTCTCACGATCTGCCGGAAGCTGGTGGAAGCGATGGGGTCCGAGCTGCAGGTCGAGACGCGGGCCGGCTGGGGGACGCGCTTCTACTTCGAGATCGACATGCCGCCGTGCCCGTCCCCGCGGCGTCGCAGCGGGCCGACCGGCCCGCGCCTCACCCCCGTTTAGGCGCCCCCCCGCCCTCGCCGAGGGCGCTTCGGGCTTGCGCCAACAGCTCCTGGGGGGACACCGGGGGCGCGGCGCGGCTCGTGACGGCGCTGCTGACCCCCGCGCGCACGCTTCCCACCATCGCCGTGAGACGTTTCACCAGACGCGCCGCCGCCGGCCCATCCGTCGCGGGAGCGAACACCGCAAACTCGTCATACGCGGTGCGGCCGATCGCATCCGAGATGCGGCCGTGGGTCTTGAACGCGCGCGCCAAGTCATCGCCATCGCCGTTTGACGACCGGAACACGACACACGCCAGGGGCATGCCCTGGCGCGCGGTGAGCGCCGCCAGCTCTTCGGAGCGGCGCGCCACACCGGTCGCGTTGTAGAGGCCGCTGACCTGGTCCACCAGGCCTTCGCCGCCGAGGCGCTCCAGCTCGAGTTTCCCGCGGGTGAAGACGGCGAGCCGCAGCAGCAGCTCTTCCGCGTCGAGCGGCTGGCCGCGCAGCTCCCAGGCTCCGGCGCGGAGCGCATCGAGCTGTTCTGTCCTCGTTGGGGTGGTGAGGGTGAGGAGCACGATCGGCGTTGCGGCGGACACGGCGGGATGGGCGCGCAGCGCGCGGCACACGGCGAATCCATCGGGATCTTCGATGCCAATGTCGAGCAGGATGGCGTCGGGGCGCTCGTGGGGGGCCATGTCGAGCGCGTCCTGTCCCGTCCTGGCGCGCGCCACCTGGTACCCGGCGTTTCCGAGGACGCTATCGATCGAGCGCGTGAGCCACTCCTCGGCGCCGCCGAGGAGAATCAGGGGCTTACGGAGATGCGCAGCGCACAAGGTCGGTCAATGTTATCCTGGGGACAGGCGCCCGCAAGTGAGCCCGATCACGCGGTGGCGGGTAAGAAGGGCCATTCCAGGAGGTTTCGCATGACTCGTCGGGTCGTCAAACTGCTCGCTATCGTACTGCTGCTCTCCGGCTGTGCCACGCTGCGCTCGGTGCTGTCGTTCCAGGAACCGCAGATCGAGCTGCAGGAGATCAACATCACCGGGATGGGGCTCACGGGAGGGACCCTCGATCTCGTGTTCGACGTCTACAATCCGAACGACTACCGGCTGCGCAGCACGCGGCTCGAGGTGGGGCTCGATCTCGAGGGGAAACACTTCGGCGACGCGCTGATCGACCGGCCCCTCGACCTGTCACCCACGAACCATAGCCGCGTCGTGATGCCGGTACGATTCGAGTGGGCGGGCGTCGGCGCCGCGGCGCGCGGCCTCCTGACCCGCCAGGCGCTGAAGTACGGAGTGACCGGCGCGGTGCTGCTCGACACGCCGATCGGCGAAAAGCGCGTGCAGTTGCATGGCTCCGGGGATGTACCTTTGAAGAAGCTCATGTAGGGAGAGTCTCGCATCAAACAGCTGATCGACATCCAAACGCCCATCGAGCGGGCGTACCTGATCGGGGCGCCACGCAAGGGCTCCGACGAGGTCACGCAGGTAGACGAACACTTGGACGAGCTGACGCGCCTCGCCGACACCGCCGGCGCGCAGGTCGTGGGCCGCACCTATCAGCGCGTCGAGTCTCCCTCGCCGAACTTCTACCTCGGCCAGGGCAAAGTCGAAGAGCTGAAGGACGTGCTCTCGGGCGCCGGCGCCACGCTCGTGATGTTCGACGAGGGGCTCTCGCCGGTGCAGGGGGCGAACCTCGAGAAGCATCTGGGCCTGCGGGTGATGGATCGCACCGAGGTCATCCTCGACATCTTCGCCGCGCGGGCGCGCAGCCATGAAGCGAAGCTGCAGGTGGAGCTGGCGCAGCTCGAGTACCTGCTGCCGCGGCTCAAGCGCATGTGGACCCACTTGTCGCGTATCCGCGGCGGCATCGGGCTGCGGGGCCCCGGCGAAACGCAGCTCGAGACCGACCGCCGCGCCATCCGCCGCAAGATCGGGATCCTCAAGAAGCGCCTCGACGACGTCGCCGATCACCGCGCCAATCAACGGCAGGGGCGGGGGCACCGCCCCAGCGCCGCGCTCGTCGGCTACACCAACGCGGGGAAGTCGAGTCTGTTGAAGGCGCTCTCGGGCGACGATGTGTTCGTGGAGGACCGGCTCTTTGCGACCCTCGACACCCTGACGCGTGAAGTCGACGTAGGGGAAGGGTACCGATTCCGCGTCACCGACACGGTCGGGTTCATCCGCAAGCTGCCGCACCATCTCGTCGCGTCGTTCCGCGCCACGCTCGAGGAAGCGAAGGAGGCGGATCTGCTGCTCCATGTCATCGATGCGGCGCATCCGGCGTGGGAGGAGCAGGTCGAGGTGGTCGAGGCCGTGATGGAAGAGATGGGGCTCGAGCAGAAGCGCATCGTGTACGTGCTGAACAAGGCCGATCTGCTTCCTGATCCCGCGCCCTTCCTCGCGCAAGTGCGCGAGCATTACCCCCATGCAGTGTTGACGTCGACGCTGTCGACCGGTGGAGTCGCGGCGCTGCGCGACGCGCTCCGCACCTCCGCCCAAGCCCTGCGTCCCGTCGCCCAGATTCGCGTCCCCGTGGCCGACGGCAAACTGCTGGCGCGACTGCACCGCGACGCGGAGGTGCTGGAGCAGCTACAGACCGACGGCGTGGTCGTGGTGACCGCGCGCCTCGAAGCGAAGATGCTGGGCAGCCTGCGGCGCGAGGGGGTGGACGTTACGGTGTAACGGGCACGATACGGTAGACGCGTCCTTCCTGGACGATGACGTAGATCTCCCCTCGGCTGTCCTCCCCGAACGACGTGATGCGACCGAGCAGGCCAAATTCGGGCGTCCAATCGCGCCGTTCTTGTACGACCCCATTCACGTACCGGAAGCTGCGCACCCAGCGCGCGCAGAAATCGCCGTAGAAATACTGTCCCACGAGCGCCGGCAGGCGGGAACCGCGGTACACGTATCCGCCCGTGATCGCGCAGGCGCCGTCCACGTGCGTGTTGTATTCCATCACGGGGAGCACCAGGCCGGTGCTGTTGCAGCCCGTCGTGGGACGGAAGCAGGCGGTCCCCTCCATCACGCTCCAGCCGTAGTTCTCGCCGCCGGTGCTCGTCGCGGGCTGCACGTCCAGCTCCTCGCGTGCGCCCTCGCCCACGTCGGCGATGTACAGGTCGTGCGTCACGCGATCGAACGAGAAGCGCCACGGATTGCGGAACCCGTAGGCCCAGATCTCGGGACGCGCGGGCGGGGAATAGTAGAACGGATTCGTCGTCGGCACGACGTAGGGCAGGCCGTCGCCGCGCACGTCGAGGCGCAGGATCTTGCCGAGTAGTGTCGTCTTGCTCTGGCCGTTGCCGGTGGTGTCGGCGTCGCTGCCGCCGTCGCCGAACCCCACGTAGAGGTAGCCATCGGGGCCGAAGCGCACGAGGCCGCCGTTGTGACGCGCGTAGGTAGCATGCGGGACGCTCAGGATCACCTGCGCCGACGCCGGGTCCGCCACGTTGGGATCGGCGGACACGTTGAAGCGCACCACCTTCAAGTCGCCGTCGAGCAGCGTGTCGGCGGTCTCCTCGGAGTAGGCGACGAAGAAGCGGCCGTTGGTGGCGTAATTCGGATCGAACGCGAGGCTCAGCAGCCCGCGCTCGCCGCCCCAGACCACGCGGTCGCGGATATCGAGGAACGGCGTCTCGAGCAGCGTGTCGTTGCGCAGCACGCGGATGATGCCGGGTTGCAGCACGACAAAGAGCCGCGTCGTGTCGGCGGGCGGCTGCGTCAGGTAGAGCGGCGCCACCAGGCTCTCCGCGATCATCCTGACGCCGGGCCGGATCGCCGGCGGGCCCGGCACGACGATGTGCGCGGCGCCGGCGCTCCCGCCGTATGACGCTACGACGGTGGCCGTTCCGGGGCCGGCCGCCGTGACCTGCGCCGTTCGGTCGCCGGTGCTCGCGACGGTGGCGACGCCCGGATCGAGGGAGGCCCAGACTACCGCCGCATTCACGGGTTGCCCGCCGGCATCCACGATCGTCGCGCTGAGTTGGGCGGTCCCGCCGGCGGCCAGCGTGTCCAGGGCGGGCGTGACCGTGACGAGGAATGACCCGATCGTCGCTTCGATCGGGACGTCGCCGGCGAGGGGCGCGAGGACCAGGGAGATCGCCGGGTTCGCGTCGGCGCGGATGCTCGCCGTACGCGCTCCGCGGTGCGTCTCGATGCCCCCGGCGTCGTAGGCGTGCATCGTGATCGTGCGGTTCGATCCCGCCGGCAACGTGATGCTGCCCGACGCGACGCCCCCAGTGATGGGGATGTCGAAGACGAGGTTGGGAGAGATATCGGGCGCGCTGACAACCACCACCACGCTCGCGACCGCCGCGGCGGAAACGTCGGCGCGCACGACGAGCGAGACCGGCGTGCTGCCCGGCTCGATGACGTCTTTTCCCAGACACCCCGCGGCGAGGGCGAGCCACGCCGCGGCGTAGACGACTCGTCGCACGCTATGGTACCGTGACGGTCGCCGCGCCTGCGGAGCCTCGGAACGTCGCCACGATGGTCGTCTGACCGGTGGCGACACCCGTCACGACGCCCACGGCACTCACCGAGGCGACGTCGGGTCCGCGGCTCGCCCAGAGCACCGTGCCGGTCACGGGGTGCCCCTCACCGTCCGTGATCGTCGCCGCCAACGTGACGGTAGCGCCCACGGCGACCGACGGCGTCGCCGGTGTGACGACGATGGTGATGCGGCCCAGGGTCGCCGTGATGGGGACGTCGCCCGTGAGCGGCGTCAGCAGCAGCGCGAGGGTCGGGTTCGTGCCCGCCGTGACGTTCAGCGTGGCGGTGCCGCGGTGTGTCTCGACGGCGTTCACGTCGTACGCCCGCACCGTGATCGTCCGGCCCGAGCCGGTCGGGATCGTGATCGTTCCCGATGCCACGTTATTCACGATCGGGATATTGAAGATCAACGGCGTGGTGATGTCCGGGGCCGTGACTTCCACGACGACCATGGCGGCGGTGGTGCCCGACAGATCGGCGCGGATCGTCACGTTGGCATCGGTGAGGGGGTCGAGTCCTGGTCCGCAGCGGCTCACGGCCAGCGCGAGCGCGAGTCCTACGGCGACGTCCAGGGCGAGACGACGCATCGTCCAACTCATAGCACCTCTCTGGGGGGTGGTCTGGGACTTGCCGTTCCTAACGGAGGCAAGACGCGGGCCGTCGCGATTCGCTGCGTTACGCCCTGGGTGCATGTTGCGGGCGAGCAGCAGTCGCCTTCGAATCCCTTTCGGGGTACAGAGAATCCCGTGAGAACCATCATCCTGCTATTGACCGCGGCAGTCCTTGCCGCTTCGCGCTGTTCGGACACCGACGGGCCGCCGCCGCCCCCCGGCACGCCGGCGCTGCATCTCGTCACGAGCCAACTGTCGAGTCCGGTCTACGCCACGTCGCCGCCGGGCGACACCCTGCGGCTCTTCGTGGTGCAGCAGGGGGGGTTGGTGCGCGTGCTGCGGCGCGATACGCTGCTCGGCACCCCCTTTCTCGACCTGCGCGGCAAGATCGACGCGGGTGGCGAACGGGGTCTCTTGAGCCTCGCCTTCCATCCGCAGTACGGGGCGAACGGCCGCTTCTACGTGTACTTCACGGACTCGAACGGCGACATCCGCGTCGTCCGCTACCTCGTCTCGGCGGCGGACTCGAACGTGGCCGACGAGGCCTCGGCGGACACCGTGCTCAAGGTGGCGCATCCGGGCCAAAGCAATCACAACGGCGGCCAGCTGCAGTTCGGGCCCGACGGCAAGCTGTACGCTGGGCTGGGCGACGGTGGGGGCGGCGGCGATCCTGACGATAACGGCCAGGATCGACATGCCCTGCTCGGCAAGATCCTGCGGCTCGACGTAGACAGTGCCTCGGGCTACACGATCCCCACGAACAATCCGTTTGCGACCGATACGACCGCGGCGCCCGAGATCTGGGCCCTGGGGGTGCGCAATCCGTGGCGCTTCTCGTTCGACCGCCAGACGGGAAACCTCTACATCGCCGACGTGGGGCAGGGGGCGTGGGAGGAAGTGGACGTGCAAGCGGCAGCGAGCGCCGGCGGCCTGAATTACGGCTGGGTGATAATGGAAGGGAGGCACTGCTACCCGCCGGGGACGGCCAACTGCAATCAGACGGGACTCACGCTCCCGGTGCTCGAGTACGATCACCCCACGGGATGCTCGATCACCGGCGGCTACGTGTATCGCGGTTCACGGGTGCCGGCGCTCTCCGGGCAGTATCTCTACTCGGACTATTGCACGCACTTCGTGCGCAGCTTTGTCTACTCGGGCGGGCAGGCGACGGCGCCGCACGATTGGACTGCCGAGCTCGATCCCGGCAGCCAAGTCAGCTCGTTCGCGCAGGACGGGCGGGGGGAGCTGTATATCGTCACGTTGGGGGGCGGGCTTTTTAGGATTGTGGCGACGCCCTAGGGACCTTCTTTTTTCTTTCTCAAAACGCGCCGCGGGTTGTCATCCTGAGTGAGCGCGCGGCACGCGCGCGAGCGAAGGACCTGCTTCCCCACCACCCCAACCCCACCCCCCCCAGCGCCCCCACCCACTCTCCCACCGGCGTCCCCAGCAGCCCCACCACTCCCGGCCCCACAAGCAGGACCACCGCAACGAGCCCGAACGCGAGTCCCGTCGCCGCATTCCGTCGTCCCCACCAGCCGAGCCCCAGGCATCCGCCTGCGATCCAACAGGCGTTGAGGAGGTGGAGCGCCAGCGGGGAGAAGTGTTCGGGATAGAAGATCAGCTTCCAGCCGTCGCCCATCGTGTAGCCGAGGCCGCACTCTTCCTTCTTATTGAGCGCGAGACAAAGGGCGGGGCCTTTGCCGTCGGTCCGTGCGGAAATCGTGAGCGTGTCGCCGGGCGCGAGTCCCTTCCCGACGAAGGCGTCGCGGATGCGCAAGTCGGGCCGGTCGAGGGTGAGGAACATCGAGCGCGAGCGGTTGCGCAGCACCAGGTCGCTGCGATCGACGCTGATGATGGTACCAGCGGGCCCGGGTCCGTCGTCCACGGCGAGGATCGGCGCCGGTTGCTGTGACGTGGGCCCGGCGGTCGGCACGATCGTAACGATGCGCACGGGCTCTGTCACGGCGAGGCGCCCCGTGACCGAAAGGACGCGCCCCGAGTAGACGTCCCATTTTTGTCCCAGGGCGGGCGCGATGGACTCGACGGCGTCGGCGGCAGGGAGCATGGGGCGGAGCAGCCAGCCGGTGCCGAGCCAGACCGTCGTGGCGACGGCGGCGGCGCCGAGCGCGAACCAGGACGCGCGCCGCTCGGGCGGATAGAGCCAGTGCGGGGCGGTCCATACGAGCGCGCCGCCGAGCAGCGTGCTCGTGCCGTTCACGATGATGTCGCCCACGCTCGGGTCGCGGCCCGGGATCCACTGCTGGAGAAACTCTACAGTAAAGGAAAGGGCTATTCCGGCGAGGAGCAGTTTGCGCCAGCGATACGCCCGCCAAGCAAGGGCCAGTCCGAAGGGGATGAAGAGCAGCAGGTTCTGGATCAGCTCGGCGACTGCCTGGTCGCCCGAGGTGAGGGCGTAGCTCCAGCCGGGGGCGATGACGGAGCCGGTGGTGCGGAGGGTGGCGATGCAGATGGCGAGGACGGAGAGGATGAAGAAGGCCCTCCCCGGGCTGCCGCCCGGGGTCAGTCCACCCTCTAGTGGCACTTCCCACTACCTGAGTCTCGGAACGTCCCCCCCGCGACCGGCACAAACTCCCAGTCATAGCCTCGCGCCCGCAGGGTCAGCTTGATGACGCCGTGCGTCGTGTTGTTCCGCACCTCGCTGTTGGGGCTGTTCGTCGGGAACTGGTACAAATCCGCCCCGCCTGTCCCCACGACGAACTCCCGGATCCCGCGCACCGTATCGCGCACGCCCGTGGGCGTCTGCGGAGCGAAGCGCTCGTAGATGTGATCGTGCCCGCTGAGGATCAGATCGGCGTTGGCGTCGTACAGCGCTTGCCACAGGGGCTCTGGGTCCGTGGAGCTGCCGTGCTCACCGGAGGAGAATCGCGGGTGGTGCCAGTAGGCGAGGATACAGGAGACGGGATGGAGGGAGAGGTCGGCCCTGAGCCACTGCTCCTGGGTCGAGCCCGCGGCCATGGAGACGTTGCTGTTGAGCGAGATGATGTGCCAGCCACCGACGTCGTAGCTGTAGTAGCCGATCCCTGAGTCACCGGCGAGGAAGCCGTAGTAGTGGTAGTAGCCGCTCGCCCCCGGGGTGCCGTAGTCGTGATTGCCGGGAGCCGGGCGGGTGCGCTGGCGCTGGCGTCCCCAGGTCGGCTGGTAGCAGGCGGTGAACTGCTGGGTGGTGCCGCTGGAATACGCGTCGTCGCCGGCGGTGAAGACGACGCCCGGGATCGCATCGAGAAGCTTCGCGGTGGCCTCGTCGTCGTCGTATCCACAGTCGGCGATGTCGCCCGCGCCGACGAGCACGGCGGGGGACACGACGATCTGCGCGACGGCGCTGCCGCTATCGCGCGTCGCGGTGATCGAGGCGAGGCCCTCGGCGCGCGCGCGCACGACGCCGCGCTGGTCGACCGTGGCCACGGCGGGCGCGTCGCTCGACCATAGCACCGCCGACGGAGGAGCGGCAGCGAGGCGAGTGGAATCGCCTTGGACCAAGGCGACCCAGCGGGGAGTCACGACGACGGCCGCCGGGGGCCCCGCGTCGGGGGTGGGGCCGAGGCAGGCGGCCGCGAGAGTAACGAATGTAAGTGCAAGCCCTGGAAGCCTTTTCGTCATAGTTAACGGTGACCCGTGATTACGGTCACTAGAATAGTCCATATAAACGCGCATATTCACCACCCCTTGGCGACCTCAACGCGAGGATTGGCTTAGCACCTTTTTTTGTCGGAGCCCTAGTTCATTGCAGCGCAGCGCCCGGCTTTTCCACATCACAAACATGATTGTGCACACGACTGCCTCGCGAATTGGCGGTCGTGTGGCAGAACGCGGCTGCGACCTTCCTCGCCGGGCCTCTCGTCCAAGCGGTAGTCCCGTGCAGAGCATGCGCTTACGTCATGAGGCGCGGTTCGTGCCTTGGGCGTATCTGCCATGAGACGAATCCAAGTTAGTCTCGCGTTCATTTGCCTCTCGACCGCGTGCCTCGGGGACCCTGCGGGACCCGGGGTGCTCGGCATTTCGGTCTTGGATGCTGGGACCGACACCGTGTGGGTGGGAGCGCCTGGCGAAGCGATGCCACTCGGGGTTCGTCTCAAGGTCGCGGACGGCGAGGGCCGCCCGTTGCCCGCCGCCACCATCGAGTGGGAAATCGTGGGGCGCAATGCGCAGCTGCTCGCGCCGGCGACGCGCAGCAACGCGGCGGGTGTCGCGACGGCCGGGTGGCAGCTCGGCACCGATGCCGCCGAGGAGCAGCTGCTGCGAGCGACCGTGAGGTCGAGTGGGACCGAAGGGCAGATCGTGATTCGCGCGCGCGCGGTGCCGCACATCGTCGAGCAGGTGCGCCTGGCGATCGACACGCCGGCGGTGGTTCGCCTGGGCGACACGATGACGGTGAGCGTGGTCGCGGTCGATCCCTATGGCAACGTATTCCCGGCGCCCGATCTGGCGCTCTTTGTTCTCGACACGAGCCTGGCATCGCCTGGGGTCGATCGCGTCATAGGCGGGCGTCGCGGCCACACCATGCTGCGCGCGACGAGTCAGGGGATCTCCGCGGCGGTGCCGCTGTTCGTCACGCAGTACGTCGCGGCCATCATTCCCGTCTCGGACAGTCTCCGTTTCTCGGCGCTCGGCGCCGAGCGCCCGGTTGCCTACGTGGTGCGGGACGACCGCGGCCGCGTCGTCGCGGATACGACCGTCGCGATTTCCATCGCGGACCCCTCGGTGGCGCAGCTCGAGGGCGAGTTTGTGCGTTCGCTGGCGACGGGCGTCACGACATTGCGGCTGGCGCTCGGTCCCGCGACGGCGACGATCGTCGTGGGCGTACAGCAGCGCGTGGGATCGCTGGCGTTGGTGCGGGACACGATCCGGCTCGATGCCTTGCGCGATACGACGACGGTCAACCCGATCGTCCACGATAGCATGGGCGCGCCGATCGCCAACGCGGATCTCGTCTATGACGTCAGCGATCGCCAGGTAGCCAAGTTCTCGAGCGGCCGAACGCTCGAAGCGCTCAGCCCCGGAGCTGCGCGGGTGATTGTGCGCGACCCGTCCAGCGGCGTCTCTACCAGCGCTCCCGTCATCGTGCAACAAGTCATCGCGTCGATCGACCTTCCATCGCCTGAAATCGCATTCGACGCGTTGGGTGATACGCTCACCCTGGCTGCCATCGCCCGGGATCGACTCGGCTCGATCGTGCCCGGTGCCTCTCTGACATACTCCGTGGCGGACACTGGTGTCGTGGCGTTCGGCTCCGGCTCGCAGCTGCGGTCGGTCGCTCCGGGGCACACCCAGGTCGTCGTCACCGACCGGGAGAGTGGGATTGTCGGCACGGCCGTCGTGGACGTGGTGCAACGTCCCGCCGCGCTCCGCCTCGCCGTTGACAGTGTCTCGTTCGATGCGCTGGGGGACACGATTCCCGTCGCATTTTCGGTGTTGGATCGCTTGGGTTCACCGATCTCCAACTCCGCTGCAACGTTCCGGTCGACTGACGTGGCGGTCATCGCGGTTTCTGTCGCGCTCTCTGGGGATGGGATGGCGACCTCGCAGGACAACGGGTCAGCCCTCTTGATAGCCGAGTCACCCGATGGTCTCGCCGACACGTTGCAGGTGACGGTGGCGCAGCGGGTGAGTGCGATGCTGGTGGGCCGAGACACGCTGACGTTCGAGTCGTTGCGGGCAGTGCAGGCTGCGCAGGTGGTCCCAGTTGACCGTCGCGGCGCGGCGGTGCGGAACGCGATTCTGGCGTATACAGTGGAAGACACGACGATCGCCGCAGTGGACCAGGCAGGGCACGTGGAGGCGCGCGCGAACGGCGCGACGCGGGTTCTGGTCGTGAGTGACGGCGATACTGCGGTGATCAACCTACAGATCTCGCAACGTCCGGTGCGGGTTGTTGCCTCGCCGGACACGATCCGCTTTGACGCGCTTGACGACGCGCGGACCGTGACGGCGGAGGCGCTCGATTCGCTCGGCTCTGCCGTCGCCGGCGGCGTCACCAGCGTTATCCCGTCTGACTCCACGGTCGCTGATACGAGTGACGCCGTCACGCTGGTGGCGCGCGGCAACGGCGTCTCGACCGCGAGCGTCACTGTGGCAGGCATCGCCGGGCAGGTCGTCGTTGTGGTGGATCAGGTCGCCACAACGCTGAATGTGGCGGTCACGTTCGGCAATGCGATCATCACGTTGTCGGTTGGTGACACGCTGCCGCTGTCGTGCTACGCGATGGACCGCAACGGGTATCCGATCGCGCGTGAGCCGGTTATTGGGAGTGTGAAGGGGACCGTGACGGGCAGTGGATGTCACGAGGCGGTAATCCGACACTCGGGCTACGATACATTGGTTGTTTCGATGGGCGTCGCACAGAGTCGCGTGCCTGTCATCGTCGCTGCTGCGCCCGACTCGGTCGGAGTCATGGCAGCGGCACAACCGCTGAGCTCAGTAACGAGTCATCGGTATCTTGGCGAGGACTTGGGTGACCCGTCCATCCTTGCACTGCGCCCACTGGTCGCTGAGATCTTGGCAGCGTACGGAAGCCCCGCAGGCAACCTCGATCGCGCTAGAGCGATTCGCGACTGGGTCGCTCGGACGGCCGTATACCCGGAGCCGTCGCTCCATCCCAACAATAGTAGCGCAAATCTCAGCGTTCTCCCGCAGGGAAGTACGTGGGCGGATGTGAACGCCCTCAAAGGGAAACAAGGCGAGGACAACGACTACTGGTGGCAGCAATACAACGATGGCTACCTAATGCTGGATCGTCTCCTGGGCACTCTGGATCCCGCCACCGGACTTCGGGCAAACGACGGGATGATGGAGCATGTCACTGGTGCGCGGTACCGGATTCGGGACATCGACGCCTACCGTTATCCCCTTTGCAGCTATTTGGTGCACATCACCAACACGTTGTGGGCGGCTGCGGGGCTGCATGGCATTCTCGTCTCGATTCTGAACCACGATGCAGCCGCCGTGTTTATTCCGGAATTGGGTGAATGGATCTACGAGGACCCAAGTTTCAATGAGGAGTACCTGCTGGACGGAATTGGTCAGCCCCTCTCGGCACCGCGGCTCCTTGAACTAAGTACCGCTGGCGCAGCCGCCCGTCTTCGAGCAACGAAGATGACAGGCCCGAGCTTTGACCCGGAGGTGTACGCCGACGGCCCGAGTTATCTCGGTGCAGTTCATCCTGAGGGGATGCTCATCATGGGAAGTCAACTCAACCGGCGCCGCGTAGGGATTCGCGTTTGGGACGGGCGTTCGGTGCAGATCGATGTCCCTGCGTTGGCCGCAGCACCGGCGCCATGGAGCGACCCGAACTCCTACGTTCGCGTGACGGCCTCCGAGGCGTATCCGGACCTAGGCGTGATTGTGCAGGACGTTGTCCTTGAGGACTCGGTCTACCTTGTGCACTTGTCGTCGGCTTTCCCGAACTATCAAGGGTTCGAGCGCCGGCTGTTTGGGCAGAATTGGGAAAGCGTTGACAGTACGGACGTGCTACCGGTGGGCGCATACAAGGTGGAGTATCGAAGCGTCGATGCCGTGGGGAATGTAAGCGCGAGCGCGCTGCTGGACGTGTGGGCACCGCGGACCGACGACTTTGTTCAGTTGGCGCTCCCGGGGACCTTGCGCGCCCAGGCACGCTACTACGTTTCGCCCTAGTCGCAGGTAGTCGGCGTTCGTATATTCACGATCCCTCGAGGCGGCGAGAGCGTGCCGCTGTTGCGCCCGTAGGACATCTCTAGCGCGCGGGAGAAACGGATCGCCGTGGAGCCCTTGCCCAGCGACATCCGAGAGCAGCAATCCTCCACGGCCGGTGCCAACCGTCCGGCTATGCCGCACGCGCTGCATCCGCTCCTGCTCGGTCTGTCCCGCACGTTCGACGAAATCGCCTCGCGCCGGCAGCTGCGCGCGTGGGTCCTGGCGACGGTCGAGGTGCTGCTCGCACTGACGGCGGCGACCGCGGCCATCGCGATCGTCCATTCGGGCGAGTTCTGGCACTGGCCGTTTCGCGTCTTCATAGCGGGTGCCATACTCGTCGCGACCCAGCTGTTCGCCGGCGCCGTCACGGGCGCCCTGCATAGCCGGTGGCGCTACGTCGGCTTGCGCGACGCCATGGCGATTACGCGCTCGGCGTTCATCGCCGCGGGTGCAGGGCTGATTTTGCTGCATTGGCTGCAGCTCGTGAACACCAGCCTGCGCGTCGTCGCGGCCTATAGCTCCATTTACGTTGTGCTTTCCTGCGGACTCAGGCTTAGCACGCGCTGGCTGCACGACTGGTCGCGGCGCACGGGGGCGACGCCCCGGGGCACGATGCGACGCGTGGTCATCGTAGGAGCGGGGGAATCGGGCGCGGCTCTCATCAAGACGATGCAGTGGAGTCCGAAACTGTTTATGGAGCCCGTCGCGGTGGTAGACGATGATCGCAACAAGCATGGTAACCGGCTCCACGGCACGCCAATCGTTGGATTGGTGGCGGATCTTTCGGTCATCGTTCAGAAGTACCTGGCGGACGAGATCGTGATTGCGATGCCGTCGGCAAGTCGCGACCAGATTGGACGCGTGGTAGACGCGTGCGCGGCTACGCGGTTGCCGTTCCGAATCGCGCCGGATCCGGAGGACGTGCTGCGCGGCCGGTCGGGCCCGAGCATGCTGCGGGGCGTGCAGCCGAGCGATCTCCTCGGGCGGGCGCAGGTGGACCTGCGCGTCGAGGAACTGCGCGCCGAGTTCCAGGGCGCCCGGATCCTGATCACGGGGGCTGCCGGCTCCATCGGCTCGGAGCTGGTGCGCCAACTCGCCAAGCTCGATCCGGCGGTTTTCTACCTGGTCGATCGAAACGAGAACGATCTCTACGTCCTGAGCAACGATCTCGATCGCGCCGGCGTGAAGGTCTCGCGCGTGGACGTAATCCAGGATGTGCGGGACGGGCGGCGCATGGCCCGGGTCATGGAGAAGGCCCGCCCGACGCACGTGTTCCACGCCGCGGCGTTCAAGCACGTCCCCTTGATGGAGTCCCATATCGCCGAGGCGATGGAGAACAACATCTTGGCGACGTTGACGACGCTCGAGGTCGCGCGCACAGCCGGCGTCAGCAAGTTTGTGTTGATCTCGAGTGACAAGGCGGTGCGCCCGTCGAGCGTGATGGGGGCGACGAAGCGATTTGCCGAGATCCTCGTCGCCGAGGGGACGCGCGACGAGGGGATGAAGGGCGTGATCGTGCGGTTCGGCAACGTGCTCGGCTCGAACGGCAGCGTCGTGCCCTTGTTCCAGCGCCAGATCGCAGCAGGTGGTCCCGTAACCGTGACGAGCCGTGAGGCCTCGCGGTATTTCATGACCACTCCCGAGGCCGCGCAGCTCGTACTCCAGTCGGTGGCGATGCCGGAGTCGGCGGGGAAGGTGGCGCTCCTCGACATGGGAACGCCGGTGCGGATTTGGGATCTCGCCGAGCGGCTGATCCGGATGAGCGGTTTCCGCCCGGGCGTGGACATCGAGATTGTCGAGACCGGCCTGCGACCGGGCGAGAAGTTGCACGAGGAGCTGTGGTGGGACGCCAGCAATGCGAAGCCGAGCAGCCATCCCATGATCATGTTGGCCGATGTGGGCGGGCCCGTGGGCGGCCTAGGGAGTCTGATCCCGGTCATCCGCGAGCTGGTCGAGAAGGACGACCCGATCCTGTTGCACAATCTCCTCGCGGAGAGCGTCGGGCTCACCAACGGGCACAGCATGGTTGGCGCCCGGATACGCCACCGGCCATCGGGTCCAACCCGTTCTTCTGCTGAGCGGGCGGTCGGGACGCCCTGATTTCCTGCCGAAGGGCTCGTAGGGACTGACTCGCATACTCGTAACAGGGGCCAGCGGCTTTCTCGGCCACCACGTCTGCCGGCACTTCGTGGCGCGTGGCCACGAAGTCGTCGGGCTCGTGCGCCGCGCAGGTGCGACGCTTCCGCCCGGCGTTGCGACTGCACTGTGCCCGGACCTGAGCGATCGGCAGGCATTGCGAGGAGCGCTCACCGGCGTTCAGACGGTTGTCCACCTGGCCGGGCGCGCCCACATCGCTGATGCAGGTGATAAGGCGCTTGAAGAGTTTCGACGTACGAACGTGCACGGGACTCGAGTGCTCCTCGAGGAAAGCATCGCGGCGGGCGTGGCATCCTTCGCGTTCATCAGCTCGGTCAAGGCGGTCGGGGAGGAGACCGAAGTTCCGTGGACGGAGGACGTCGTCCCGGCGCCCACGAGCCCGTACGGCATCAGCAAGCTCGAGGCGGAGCAAGTTGTACGAAGCCTCAGCGGGGAAAGCCGCGTAGCCGCCCCAATCCTGCGTCTTCCGCTCGCCTACGGCTCCGGCCTCAAGGCAAACATGCTCCACATGTTCGGATGGATCGCGAGGGGACTCCCCGCGCCGCTGGGCGGAATCCGGAACCGTCGCAGCCTGGTATTCGCGGGGAATGTTGCCGCTGCGATTGACGCTGTGCTGGGCGCTCCTGGCGCGCGATCGGAAACCTTCTTTGTCAGCGACCAGGAGGATCTCTCGACGCCGGAACTGGCGCGACGCATTGGGGCTGCGCTCGGCCGGAGTCCGCGGATGTTCACGATTCCTGGCGCGGCGCTGCGACTCGCCGGACGAATGTCCGGTGCCGTCAGGCGTCTCACCGATTCTCTCACGATCGACAGCTCAAAGCTGACGCGGATGACCGGCTTCGTGCCTCCTCACACGGTGGACCAGGGGCTGCGCGAGACAGCCGGCTGGTTTCGCGCGCGCAAGCAGAGCAGATGATGACGCTGCATGCCATTCTGGTTCTCGTTGTCTCGGCGGTCGTCACGCTTGCGTTGACCGGCCTGGTGCGGCGCTACGTGGTCAGCCGCTCGATGCTCGATGTCCCGAATCCGCGCAGTTCTCACACATCACCGACGCCTCGTGGTGGTGGCTTGGCGATCGCCATCGTCACGCTGAGTGGCGTCATCCTCGCCGTAGCCATGGGGCGACTGCCCACGAATACCGCCCTTGCGCTTGGTGTGGGCGGAGCATTCGTGGCAGCCCTCGGTTGGGTGGAGGACGCACGCGGTCTCTCGGCCACGGTGCGGTTTGTGTGTCACGTTGGCGCGGCCGTGTGGGCCGTCTATTGGCTTGGTGGTCCGTGGTGGGCGGTTGTTGGCGTGGTGGGCGCGATCAATGCCTACAACTTCATGGACGGGATTGACGGTCTGGCGGCATCCGAAGCCTTGGTCGTGGGGGGCATCGGCGGTGGGCTCCTGCTTGCGGCGGGCGACATGCGTCTTGCATTCATCGCGTTTCTGGTTGCCGGTGCGGCGGGTGGTTTTCTTCCTTGGAATTGGCAACCCGCCAAGATCTTTTTGGGCGACGTGGGTTCCGGGCTGCTGGGCTTCTATTTCGCGGCGCTCGCGATCGCCTCCGCGCGGAGCGGTTCCGTGCCGCTTGTCGTGTGGCTGATCGTTCTAGGCGTGTTCGTTGTCGATGCGACCGCGACCCTGGTTCGGCGCGTTTGGCGCAAAGAGCGGTGGTACGAGGCGCACCGCAGTCACGCCTACCAGCGGCTCGTACAGGCTGGTTGGAGCCACGCCAAGGTTGCGTGCGCCGTGGCCGTGGTGAATGTGTGTCTCGGCGTGCTGGCGTGGCTCGGTTGGCGAGACACGGATTGGATGCTTCCCGTGTCGTTGGTGAGCGCGTTCTGTGTGATGACCCTCTACATCTTGGTCGAGCGGATTCACCCCCTGGCGCGGCGCGGCTGACGTCCGTTGAATAAGCCCGTGCGGGTCCTCATCGTCGTCAATCAAGACTGGTTCTTCTTGTCACACCGCTTGCCAATGGCACAAGCAATTCGAGCCGCCGGTGCGAATGTTGTCGTCGTCGCGGGCGACAGCGGAAGAGCATCGGAGATCAGAGCGCACGGTCTTGAGTTCGTACCGATGCCGATCTCCCGAAAAGGGTTGAACCCCTTCGAGGACTGGCGGACACTCCGGTTCCTTCGCCGGACATATGCCCGCCTGAAGCCCGACCTCGTGCATCACGTTACGATCAAGCCGGTCTTGTATGGGAGCATCGCCGCGCGGCTTGTGGGGGGAATCGCGGTCGTCAACGCGATCAGCGGCCTGGGCTACGTCTTTACGTCCCGCGATCTGCGTGCAAGGATTCTTCGCCCGCTCGTTCGGATGACATATAGGTTGGCACTTGGACAGCGACAAAGCAGGACAGTGTTTCAGAACCCCGACGACCTGAATGACTTTGTACGGATGGGGTTGGTGCAGGATGGCCAGGCGGTACTCATCCGAGGGTCTGGCGTGGACGTTTCCGCGTTTCATCCCACACCTGAGCCGAGTGGCCCTCCGGTGGTGTTGCTGGCTTCCCGGATGCTTTGGGACAAGGGTGTGAAGGAGTTCGTCGAGGCTGCACGCCTCATTCGAGCGCGGAGCCAGGCCCCGCGGTTCGTCTTGGTTGGACAGCCGGACGTGGGGAATCCTGCCGCGATTCCTGTTGCGCAATTGGAGGCTTGGACGGCTGAAGGCTCGGTGGAGTGGTGGGGTCAAAGGGACGACATGCCATCCGTTCTCTCGAGTGCCACTATTGTCGTGTTGCCGTCCTACGGTGAAGGACTGCCGAAGGTGTTGATCGAGGCGGCGGCGGCTGCTCGGCCCGTTGTAGCGACGGATGTGCGAGGATGTCGAGAGATCGTGCGGCCCGATATCAACGGTTCGCTGGTATCGGCGCGTGACAGTGTGACCCTTGCGCGGGAGATTGAGCGCCTCTTAGACGCTCCCGATCTCAGGGCGCGTTACGGGCGGGCCGGACGGCGGCTTGCAGAAACGGAGTTTGCGGAGTCCGTCATTGTTGAGCAAACGCTCGCAGTCTACCGACAGCTCTTGAATGATCGTTTCTGGGGTTGATTCGTGGCCTCCACACAAGAAGGGTCAATGCGCGTACTGGTGACGGGTGCGGCAGGATTCATCGGCTTCCATGTCGCCCGCCGCCTCCTGGCGGACGGGCATGAGGTGGTCGGACTCGATTCAGTGAACCAGTACTACGATGTGCGACTCAAGGAGGCGCGCCTAGCACTCCTCCAACAGAATCGTGGGTTCGAGTTTGTGCGGGCAGCGCTCGCGGATCCGGAGGCGATGAATCAATTGTTCGATCGGTGCGACTTCGGTCGGGTCATTCATCTCGCCGCGCAGGCGGGCGTGCGCTATTCCTTGGAACGACCGGACGCATACATCACATCCAATATTCTGGGATTCCTTCAGGTCCTCGAGGAGTGTCGCTATCGCAAGGTGCCGCACCTGGTGTACGCCAGCTCGAGCTCCGTGTATGGGGGGAGTACGCAGATGCCGTTCGCGGAGCGCCACGTCGCCGATCACCCGTTGTCGATGTACGGTGCGACGAAGCGCGCGAATGAGCTAATGGCGCACAGTTACTCGTATTTGTTCGGCCTCCCTACGACTGGCCTTCGCTTTTTCACCGTCTACGGACCCTGGGGCCGGCCGGACATGGTCCTGTTCAAGTTCACGAAGGCAATTCTAGAAGGTCAGCCGATCGACGTGTTCAACAACGGACACATGAAGCGTGATTTTACATATGTGGACGACGTCGTGGAGTCCGTCGTCCGTGTCATGGATGTCGTCGCCACGCCCGACCCGCAGTGGTCCAGTGACAATCCGGATCCGAGCGCCAGCATGGCGCCCTTCCGCCTCTACAATGTTGGGAATCAGGAACCGGTGGAGCTACTCGAGGTCATTGCGCTCCTGGAGGAGGCGTTGGGCAAGAAGGCCAAAAAGAACCTACTCCCCATTCAACCCGGAGACGTGCCGGCGACTTACGCAGACGTCGAATCCCTCAAGCGTGCGACGGGCTTCAGACCCCAGACACCGATGCGTGAAGGAATCCAGCGTTTCGTCAGTTGGTACGGCGAGTTCTACGGAACGTAGGCGTTAAGTGTGGACGGCGGGGGCCCGGAGAAACATCTCGAGCATCAGAAGCGCCCACACTGCCTGCGCCCGGTTCCCCTGAAACGCGTCCTTGCCCTGGACGAACTGGCGAATCCTGTTCGCATCGCCGAGGGCCGCAACACGGCTATCCGTCGCCAGGAGGACGTCGTTTACGAGATCCCGCAATTCGTTTGCCAACCACTTCGCGACGGGTATTTCGAATCCTCGTTTTGAGGCATCCGCCACCGCCCGAGGCAGGCGACGACGAGCCAGCGTGCGCAAGAGCGGTTTCGTTTGGGTGGAATGAAACAACCAGTGCGTGGGGAGCGACCACGTGAACTCGGCGAGAGGCACGTCCAAGAGCGGTGCCCGGGCTTCGAGGGAATTCGCCATGGTCGCGATGTCCATCTTTGACAGCAGGTCGTCCACGAGAATGAGTCGATAGTCCGAGCGCATGAATGCGGCGGGGCTGCGGCACGACAGGCGTTCGCCGCGAAGGGCGACAAGGCGTTCGCCCAGCCGATCATTGGGACTGAGGTCCGGGAAGCAACGCCCTAAGTCAGAGTCGGCAAACAGGTCGGTGGTCCACGCTAGGTAGCGCTGATCCTCCGGCAAGGCCAGTCCACGTAACGTGCGAGCCACGAACCCAACGGTGCCTCGGCGCCGGGCCTTGCGTGCGATCTGAGCCGCGAGCCATGACAATGGACGGAGGGCTCCAGCGGGGAGTGACGACAGCACCGGGAAGCGACGCGCCGCCCAATATCGGCGGTAACCACCAAACACTTCGTCTCCGCCATCCCCGTTGAGCACTACCTTGCGGCGCGTACTCGCGGTTTTCGAGATGAAGTACGTCGCGATAGCACTAGAGTCCCCGTACGGCTGGCCGTACAGGAGCGAAACTCTCTCGACGGCCTCGAGTGGTGCAATGTTCAGGGGAATCGTCTCAATAGGCAGACCAAGTTTCGTAGCCGTTGTTCGTGCCGCCGGTGCCTCGTTCAAAGATCGATCAGCAACCTCAACGACAAAGCAAAGGAGGTCCTTTGCGCCTACCTCTGTGGCGTACGACGCGACGAGTCCGCTGTCGATTCCACCGGAGAGAAACAGACCCACCGGAACGTCGCTTCGTAGCCGCAGCGCGACAGCTTCGCGTAGACGACGATCAAGTTCGTCGAGGGCGTCGTCCCTGGTGCCGATAAACGAGGGTGGGTGAGTCGGAGTCCAATACGGCACGACCTCAGCGGTGTCTCCAGGCGAGAACGTGAGAGTGCAACCCGGCGGAAGGGCGAAGACGCCTTCGTACACTGTCTCAGGATGGGGGACGCATGCCAGCTGCAGGTAGTCGCGGAGAGCGGCGCGGGAGTAATCTGGCACGCGCCCTAAGAGGGGAAGCAAGGCGGGGAGCTCAGACGCGAATGCGAGTCCTGGTCCGACGCGGCTGTAGAAAAGCGGTTTCTTGCCGACTCGATCCCGCGCGAGCACTAAGCGCTGTTTACCCTCGTCCCAAATCGCAGCCGCGAACATGCCGCGAATCCTGCGGAAGGCATCACGGCCGTTCTCTTCGTAGTAGTGCGGGATCAGATTCACGTCGGACAAGGACTGGAGGCGATGTCCCCGGCTTTGTAAATCGCGGAACCCGTCAAGGTACCCGTACAGTTCGCCGTTACAGACCGCGGCCACGGTGCGGTCTTCGTTGTAGATGGGCTGGTCACCGCCCAAGAGATCAATGATCGCGAGTCGCCGCATGCCTATGACCGCATGGGAGCTGGTGTGGTAGCCCTCGCCGTCTGGGCCCCTATGCTTCAAGCGGCGGAGACTTTCCGCGACTCGGGGACGTGCGAGGGCTGGGTGGACACCGATCAGTCCCGCTATTCCACACATGCAAACGCTCTATCGTTGAGGCTTGGAGTATGATTCACGCGTGAATGAAGCGAACGAACTTACAGACTCCGGTTTTTGGGACGAAGCCTGGGCCAAGAGGCCGGTGTCCGTCGTATCAAGGTACCACTATCTCTTCGGGAAGAATGGCATCTTCCTTCGGGCATACCGAGGATGGGTTCAGGACCTCGAGGGAAAGCGAATTATAGAACTCGGAGGTGCGAACTCGCGCTACCTCCTCGCCTTGAGCAAGTGGTGTGGGGCAGATGTCACCGCCGTTGACTACTCCATGGTGGGCTTGAAGAAAACTGAGGAACTATTCGCGCGTAATCGGTGTCGCGTCACCCTCATACAAGATGACTTCCTGACCTGGGACTATCGAGGTGAACCGTTCGACGCGGTGGTCCATTGGGGGGTGCTCGAGCACTTTCGAGACCCGAGCCCCGTACTTCGGAAGTGCAGCGAACTGGTGGGGCCTGGCGGCGTTGTGGTCTTTTCGATGCCAAACATGGGGGCGCTCGGAGCGTACTTTTGGAGGAAATGGTCTCCGGGCAATTGGCGGAAGCACGTGTTCCATTCCGACGACGTGGTACGACGGGCCTGCGCCGCAGTCGGGTTGAAGGTCACGGATGTATTCTACTGGGGACTGCCTCTTCTGCGTATTAGTAGATGGGAAAGGAACGGATTGCTTCAGATGCTTATTACAGGAGCACAGCTCGCAACGCTCGCACTGGACTACGTATTGCCCCTGTACCACCGCGGACAAGCTAGGCTGTCGATGCATAGAGGGTTCATCGCTAGGAAGGCTTGATCTCACTCGAGCGCGTCTCAGCGCACGCGTACCGGGTCCACATCGGGGTTCGATCGGGCGACCGAGGCCGTTGCCATCACGGCGTTGAGAGCGAGCAGAAGCCATAACTGGCGATGTCGCTGGATATTCTGGGATAGTGAATCCACGCCGATCGCGATCGTTGCTGCGACTAGTCCAGCTACCAAGCCCTGTCTCGCCGTCCCACGCGAAACGTGGATGGCGCGCGCCATGTCGCGGGTTACGGCCACTGCGAGCCACAGGAGCGCAGCAAGTCCAATGGCCCCGGTCTCCGCCGTGATGCCAAGTGGTGTATTGTGCGCCTCGAAGCCTCCCTCAATGCCGAGTTGGGTCTCAGTGACGAACCGCAGAGTTCCGGCGCCGGCACCTACGACGGGGTGCGCGGTGATCACCGGCCAAACCTCGCCCCAGATTGTGAAGCGGCCTTGGAGCTCGAGATCACTCGCCAAGCTCGTGAATGCTTTAAGGGCGGACGCCAGGTATGAGACTGACGTCACTGCTTCAGTCAGCGTAAAGGCGATTGCCGTTGCGCTGGATAGGACCAGGAGGAACATGAGGACTGACAGGCGTCCGCGGAAACGGCGGGCAAGGAGAGACAACATGCCGATGCCAGCCGTGAACCCCACGTAGCCGCCGCGTGATCCTGTGGCAACGAGCACCAAACATCCGACGAGAAAACAGCCAACGAGGGACCAGCGTGGCCAAGGAGTTAAACCGGGTGGCGACAACCACAGACCGGCGACAATGAACAGGCCTGCCATGTAGAAGCTGGCTAGCGCGTTGGGGTTTCGGAAAGTACCGATGACGCGAAACCCCTCATAGACGAAGGCGGAACTGGGGCCCTGGCCTCGAAGCAGGTCGTACGACCCCACCACGCCTGCCACCTCGCTTATCAGTAGGCCAAGAACCAGCGCGGCGAGGACGTTTCCAAGTGCCTTGGGAGACGACCGCAGGTGGTACACCATGACCACATACATGACGGCCAAACTGAAGAGTGTCCCAGCCTCCACAAGGTACGCAATCCACACTTCCTTCACGTTGGGAACCGATAGTGCGGACAGGAGCGTGGCGATAAGCAGGAGACCAATAGGTCCCTGATACGGCACTCTCGTGAGTTTCACACCACGTTTCGACGCGAGTGCGCGGAGGATTAAGAGGCCAAGTCCCAAAGCCAAGAGTGGTTCGGCCACCGTCAGCTTGGTCCCCACAACCGGCAAGTCGGGAGACTTCTGGAGAGGTATCGCCGCTATGTATGCGTACAGGGCGAACTCGGGTCGATGAGCCAGGACAACAAGGAATGCGCCGACGACCACAAGGGCCGCGAACGCCAGTCCCGTCTTCCAGCCTAACGCGGCCAGGGCACCGACAACCCCAGCGACGGCGATGGTCGCGAGTCCCGAACGCGTGGAGGCTGTCATTTATGGTGTCGGTTGCCGTGACCACGGCAACGTGCTGAGTTCCACGACCAACCGCTTCGCGGCCACGAAGTCTCCGCGCCGAGGCAACAAATAGTCACGCAGAGGCAGACGAGTTCGGCGTATTGCGACGGCGATCATCGCAACGGCGTAGATGCACATCCCAACAGAGGTGCCGATGGCGGCACCGATCGCCCCCTGCCAACGAACCAGCGGGACGCTGACCGCCACGAGGGCCACAAGCGTACCTGCGGATACGAGCGCAGGCGCCCGGATCTTTCCTTCGCCAGTGAGAGCAGTCGCCAAGATTTTTGGTGCGACGAAGCAAATTATACCGGGCAGAAGCCAGGGGAGGATTTGTGAGGCCGCATCGAAACGGTTCCCAAATAGGACGTGGACGGCGAGTGGACCAACGGCTAGGATGATCAAGGCGATGAGTATGGTGAGAGCGAGCAGGACTCGGCATGCTTGAGCTGCCACTTCAGCTGCCCCACCACTCGCGTCGCGCGCTGTGCGCGCGAAGATCAACGGCGCCACGCTCATGGGCAAGAGACTGCCGACCTCGCCTAGAGTTACTGCGACCGAATACATGCCGGCTGCTGCGGGACCGACGATTGCACCAACCACAAAGAGGCCAGCTCGTCTACTTGCCAGTTCCGACAAGTCCACTACATGCCTGCCCGCGCCGAACTGAACGCTATCCCAAAGAAGGGCTCGGGAGAGTCTCGGCCGGCCGCTGCGCAATTCCTGCCAGAGGGGAACGGTCGCGAATACGAGCGCACCGAGATTCGCGCCGCCATAAGCGAGCATGGCGGTGAGCAATGTGATCCTTCCTGTCCCCCACAGCGCGGCGAGTGCAAGAAGGTGAAAGAGGGGGAATCCGGTCATGACCACCGCGTACCAGATATCGCGTCGGAGCGCAAGGGACAGCTGCTGCAACGACAGCCAAGCCTGCATAACGGGGACGCTCGCGAGGCCAAGGGCTACGACAACGGTCGGGATCCCGTAGAGGATCGGAAGCGGACGCTCGACGTTCCATAGATAGAGCCCCAGCGACACAACGGCACCCAAGCCGAGGGATACGAGCATCGCTTGGCCAATAACGTCGACGGGCCGTGCCCGCCCGGTCGCCACGAGTCGGACGCTCGCCGCACCAACGCCAAAGCTCGTGAGCTGTTGCAGAATGACGGCTAGCGACGTCACCACCGTGAACGCGCCCTTGCCCTCAGGGCCCAACGCCCGGGCGACGAGAACCGCCGTGAGCCCGCCGGCCGCGACGACGATGAATTGTGCGCCGACCGCTCCAAGTGCCCCGCGCCCAAGACTCACGCGACCGAGTGAACCGGAAATCTGGTCGCGGAGCTAGCCTCGATCACGGGACGAGACCCCAAACAGTTTAGCGATCTCTTCATACGCGGTTCGATCGTGGACGCGTGCGCCCTCAAGAAAATGGGCGGCGAACGCCCAAAGAACGCTCGCGAGGCCGCCGAGCACTACGGCGAGCAGCCCCACGACCGGCAGCCTGGGCCACGACGGGCGGCTTGGCGTCACTGCTGGATCAATGACGGTGATGACCGGGGTGTCGTTCACTTCCTCGATGCGCGCGGTTTCAAACTCCCGCTTCAGCGTTAGGTATACCTCTTGGCGAATCTCCACCTGACGGCGTAGGCGCCCTTCGTCGAAGGTGAGTTGCGGCGATTGCTGCCAGGTGCGGTTACGCTCGTAGAAGTTTCGGAGGTCGGCTTCGGCGGCCCGCAACTCATGCTCCGCCTCGGCAATTCGCGCTTCCACAAAGCGTCGGCGTTGGCCGGCTTGGGACTGGCGGGTATGGGTGTTGAACTCGTTCAGGTAGGCGACAAGACGATTCGACGTGGCCGCCGCGGTTTCTGCATAACGGGATTCCACCGTGAGCCGGACGATGTCCGTCTGAGCGTCCACACGTGTGCCAATGAGGTTTCCGAGCGCGCGGACGCCGTTAGACAAACTGTCCGCCGTACTACGTCCACGAACCTTCAGAATGCTCAACAGCTGCGTCGAGTCGTTCGGCTCGCGGGTGCGTGGATCCGCAAAAGTGGATTGGAGGAGGCGCTCCAAGATTTCTCTACTCTTCAATACGTCCGCGTAGAACCGCGGTGAACGACTCCCCTCGCTGCCAATGGAGATTCCAAACTCACCCGCAATCCCCGCGAGACCGGCAGGCAGTCGCGTGTTCGAGGACCGTTCTGGGACAAACGTTGCTGTCGCCGTGAATGTTGGAGGCATCACGAGGGCGATCGCGACAGCTACCACAGTTGCGGCGAGAGGCAATCCGACTAGAAGCCGCCACCGACGCAGCAAGACAGCCGTCAGTTCGAGCAGGGTTATTTCGTTGCTTCGTGCCGCGCCCGAACCAGCGAGAGGGCTCTCGCCCATCAAGGTTCTCCGGTGGGTCGTCTCACCGCTTCGTCACCACAATAATCGCAATCGTGCTCGCCAAGATCTGCGCGATCGCCCCAAACAGCGACACGTAGTCCATCTTCTTCGTATTCGGATCCTCAGCAGGCACGTACACCTCGGACCCAGGCCCCGGGGCGGGATCACTCACAGGGGCGCGCCAATTCGCGCCCCCTCGCGCGCAAACGATGACGTCGGACACTCGCTCCCTCCTCACATTGACTCGGCGTTTTCGCCGAGACGATATTGTGCCCATGGCCCCGCCGCTCCTCAGAGGTCCCTTTACCGTGGACGCCTACCAGCGGCTCGCCGAGCTGGGCCTGCTGGGCGAGGACGACCGCGTCGAGCTCATCGCCGGCCAGGTCGTCGCCATGACCCCCATCGGGGACCGCCACGCGAGCTGCGTCCGGCGTTTGCACGACCTGTTTGCCCGCCGTGCCCTCGAGCTTGCGATCATCGACGTGCAAAACCCCGTGGTGCTAGGGGCTAACGACGCGCCGCAGCCGGACGTGGCCCTGCTCAAACGTCGGGCCGATGGCTACCCCCGTCACCCGCGCGCCCGGGACATCCTCCTCGTCGTCGAGGTCGCCGACACCACCTTCGCCTACGACCGCGACGTCAAGATCCCGCTCTACGCCGCTGCCGGAATTCCGGAGGCCTGGCTGGTGGACCTCGGCGCCGACGCCATCACCGTGTACCGCGCGCCTCGCGCCGACGGATACGGCGAGCAGAGCAGCGTCAAACGAGGCGACACCCTGCGACCGCTGTTCCTTCCCGATATCACAATCGCCGCGGACGACATCCTCGGCTAGGCTAGTAGGGCGCGCGCGAATCCGCACCCTCGCGCACGAAAACGATGCCCCTGGACCCGCGTCCCCGCTCCACATTGACCGGCCACTTTCGCCGAGCCCATATTGTGCCCATGGCTGTGCCGCTCCTCAAAGGTCCCTTCACTGTGGACATGTATCAGCGCCTGCCCGCCCTGGGGGTGCTGGCGGACGACGCGCGGGTCGAGCTCATTGGCGGCCAGGTCGTCGAGATGAGTCCTATCGGCGATCGCCGTGCCAACTGCGTCCGGCGCCTCAACCGTGCCTTCGCGCCGCATGTGAACCTCGCCGTCATCGACGTTCAGAGCACGCTGGTGCTCGGAGAGCACGACGCGCCGCAGCCCGATCTCTCCGTGCTCAAACCCCGGGCCGATGCCTACCTCCGTCACCCGCGCGCGCCCGACACGCTGCTCGTCATCGAAGTGGCGGACTCATCGCTGGCCTACGACCGCGACGTGAAGATACCGATGTACGCCGCTGCCGGTATTCCGGAGGTCTGGCTCGTGAACCTCCCGGCCAATCGTATCGACGTGTACCGCCAACCCGTCGCCGCAGCGTACGCTTCCGTGCACTCGGTATCACGCGGGGAGACCCTCAGCCCGCTGCTTCTTCCCACAATCATCTTGCACGCCGTCGAGATCATCGGCTAGTCGGCGGGCGTTCTGAACCTGGCGCGGTTTTGCTCCGCTCCGCAATGTTCGGATGACGCCGTTCGCCACCGGGAATCCCATACTCCGGAGCATGGGTATCAGCTACGTCCAGGGTATCGTGCGCGGTCCGAGCGGGAGTGACGCGACCGTTCGCTTCCTGATCGACAGCGGAGCGATCTGCTCGCTCCTCCCCGAGCCGGTGTGGCAGGCCATCGGGCTCGCGCCGCTCCGCGAGATGGACTTCAGCCTGGCCGACGGGACGATCATCCGCCGCTCGGTCTCGGAGTGCGTGCTCGCGCTTCCCCAGGGCGAAGCCCACACCCCCGTCGTCCTGGGCCAGCCGGGGGATGCAGAACCTCTCCTCGGCGTCGTGACGCTCGAGATTCTCGGCCTCGTCTTCGACCCGTTCCGCCGCACCCTGCACCCCATGCGCGCCCTGTTGGTCTGACCGACGGCTCACCGCCGCGCGCAATAGAACGACCCGCTGTGCAACAATTCGGTGACATCCCCCATGTCGCGGCGCACAAGGTTCGTCCGCGTGCCCGAGATCAGTCGCTTCTTCGGTATCGTCGTGGCGATGTACTACGACGATCACCCGCCACCGCACTTCCACGTGCGATACGGCGAGTATCGGGCTATACTCGACACGGCTGCCGTGCTCGTTGGGGATCTGCCGTATCGAGTGCTGGGTATGGTGGTGGAATGGGCGGCGTCGCATCGGGCGGCGCTCGAACAGAATTGGCACCGCGCGCGAGCGCGGGTGCCGCTGAAGGCGATCGAGCCGCTGGAGTGACGTCATGATGAAAGACATCGTAGAGGTGAGGCCGTTGGGTGGCCACCGGCTCTACTTGCGCTTCGAAGATGGGGTCGCGGGCGAGCTGGACTTCGCGGGTCGGATTCGCTTTGAAGGGATCTTCGCGCCCCTGAGCGATCCCGCCGCCTTCGCCCAGGTGCGAATCCATCCCGAACTCGGTACGGTCGCGTGGCCCAATGGGGCGGACCTGGATCCCGACGTCCTCTACGCAGAGTTGTCAGGGACTGCCATCGCGGTCCGACCCGCTCCGACCCGCCGAATTCAGTAGCACGAAATGGTGTGAGGCCCTACCGCTTCGTCACCACAATAATCGCAATCGTACTCGCCAGAATCTGCGCAATCGCCCCGAACAGCGACACGTAGTCCGCCTTCTTTGCATTCGGATCCTCGGCCGGCACGAGCACCTCAGACCCTGGTCCCGGCGTCGGATCGCTGCCAAAGAGTCCGCCTCGCCGCGTGCGCACCTCGCCGTTGGCAAACCGGACGCTGACCTGCCCCTTTTGGGCCTGCTGCGCGTATCCCCCGGCGGCGCTGACATAGTACGAGAGATTCGCTCCCTGCCGCCACAACACGCTCCCCGGCGAGTTCACGGCGCCCGATACCTTCACGCTCGGCGTGTACTCGGGGATGTGCAGCGAATCGCCCGGCTGCAACACGATGTTGAAGCGCGACCCGGTATCGGCGAGCGCTCGACGCAAGTCCACGTTGATGCGGCCCACGTTGTTGACGACACGATAAAACCGGATGCCGTCGCCATACGCCCGCGTCGTCAGGCCACCCGAGCGGGTCAAGAGGCTCGAGAGCCGATCGTTCTTGGTACGGAGCGAGTAGGTGCCCGGAAACCGCACCTCGCCCGAAATCGTCACGGTGCGCTGAAAATCGAAGTCCGGCTGCCGCAGAATCAGCACGTTGTCGTACGGATCGAGCGGCACGTCAGGTGTGCCGCTCGAGGGGAAGGGAATCCCTGGGGGCCCGAAATACCGGCCCGTCGAATCCCGCTCGAACAGATAGGTCGAGTCGAGCGGCACCCGCAACGTCGTCGCTAGCTGACCGTCCGACCGGTCCGCCGGCATCCGGGCGATTTCGGCTTCCCGTAAATCCGCGCCGATCGCCGGGCCGCGCGCCAAGAGCACGAGGTCGCGCAACGTCATCCCCTGACGCCACGGATAGGCACCGGGCTTCTTCACCATCCCCGCGATCGCGACATAGAACTGGCCGCTGAGAGCGCTCACGGAATCCACGATCACCGAATCTCCGTCCAGCAGGGAAAGGGGCGGTACCTGGACGGTTAGCCGGTTAGTCGGTCGGGCGGTTAGGGCGACGTCGATCACCGCGCGGGCTGGACTTCCGGGACTGCGCTCGGCCGCCGGCAAGAGACGATGCACCGCGATGCGCTTGAACTGGGCGTTGGGACGAAACCCGCCGGCTGCGCCGAGCAAATCGCTCAGCGTCTCGCCTACGCGCAGCTCGTAGATCGCCGGCCGCGTCACGGCGCCCGAGATCTCGGCGCGAATGCCGTGCACCGGCACGAACACGACGTCGCCCGTCTGGAGCCGCACATCGTCGTGCACGTCGCCGCGCAGCAGGTAGTCGTACAGATCGAGGGTCGCCACCGCCTTGTCGGCGCGCCGCACCTCGACCGATCGCAGATTGGCCCGATCGGTCACGCCGCCGGCGGCGTACAGCGCCGTCAGCACGGTGCCGAGGGAGCTGATCTGATAGGCGCCAGGCTGCGTGACCTCACCGACGACGTAGATCTGGTTGGCGCGCACGTTGGCGACCGAGATATCGAACCGCGTCGTGGCATTGGTGCGCCGCACCCCCGAATAGACTCGCCCCAGCCGGTCGTATAACACGTTGCGCATCTGATCGAGCGTCAGGTTCGAGACGAACACCTGCCCGACCTGCGGAATCAGGATGAACCCCTCGCGCGTGACCGAGAGCGTGTGCGCCAGCTCGACGTCGCCGGTCAGGATCAACACGAGATTGTCACCCGGGCCGAGCTTGTAGTCAGGCGGCACCGGTCCCGAGAGGAGCGGCAAGAACTGCGTCGTGGTGCGGCGGAACACGTCCACCCCGAAGACTCGGCTCGGCGCATAGCCCGACCGCGAGCGCATCAACCCGGTGTCAACGGGAAGCATTGGCGCTTCAAATAGCGGTAACCCCAGCGCCGAGATCGCCTGCAGTTCGAGCGCCCCGGGCGCCACCTGTACGCCCCCCGCCTGGGCCCCGCCGAGGTAGGCATCGAGCAGAGTGGGGGAGTAGCCGCTCGCCGATAGGCGGGCGCGAATCTGGTCGGGAGTGAGCCCGGAGCCTTGGATGCGGGAGCGTAGCTGATCGGCGATGCCGGGCTGCTGGAGGGCCTGCTGAATCTGGCCCTGCGTGGGCTGCTGCGCGCTGAGGGGCAGCGCGGCTAAGACCAAGCCGAGCAGGCAGGTGCGAGTAAACATCGGGCCGCAAAGATGGGAGCTAAGTAACGCTCGGTCAAGCTTTTGGCTCGGATTGTGTCGAGTCTCGGCTGACCCCGGGCCGACGGCCCGGGGTGGACCCATCCTCGGTGCCGGTTCGGGTTTGGCCGTGCCTACGCCACCGTCTTGAGCAGTCCCGGCACCGAGATGAGCCGACGGTGCACGGGATCGGCCGCCAACAGGAACCCCTCGAGCGTGAACGCCCCCAAAAGCGCCTCGGTCCCCGGCTCGCCCAATACCGTGATTGTTGGTTGCACGCGCTCACCAATCCGGACGGCAATCCAAGCAACTTCGTAACGAACTTCGCGTCCGTCCGCCAGCACGAACGGCCATTCCTCCTCACCGATCACACCCAGGGGGTCGAGCACGTCACGGGGAATCCACGTGAACATGGCGCCGGTGTCGACCAGCGCGTCGAGAGGCACGAATCGGTTGTCAGCTCGGTTGCCCACCTGGATTGGCACACGGAAAATACCCATGCCAGAACCTGCCGTGCTTCCACCTGGAACCGGTAACCGAATCATCGCATCCTCCAATCATTCCCCCTCTCCCTATAGGAAGAGGGGGTCAGGGGGTGAGGGCTAACGGGCCAAGAACTCCTTATATACGGCCGCGGTTTGAGTCGCCGTCTTCTGCCACGTAAACTGCCGCGCTCTCGCCCACCCCTTATTGATCAGCTCCTCGCGCCGGTCCGCGTCCTCCGACAGCTCGTCCAGCGCCTGCACGTACGCCGCCGGATCGCGGCCCTCGACCACGACAGCGGCGTCACCACCGACTTCTTTTAAGCCACCCGCACCCGACGTCACCACCGGAAGCCCCGAGGCGAACGCTTCGAGTACGGGGAAACCAAAGCCTTCGTAGAGCGACGGGAAGAGCAGCACGTCTGCCGCGCGATAGGCACGCCGCAGCGTCGTCTCGTCGGCCGCGGCCACGCTGCGCACCGCGCGCCGCAAGTCGAGCCGGTCGATCAGCTGCACCTGCTCCGCCGTAAACCGGCCACCCACCTGCAGCAAGTAGACGTCCGAGTGTTGGCGCAGCCGCGCGACCGTGTTGATCACGAGCGGGACATTCTTGCGATCGACGGTGCTGCCGACGTGCAGCACGACGAACGCATCCTCGGGGATGCGCCAATCGCGCCGCCCGCGCTCGCGCGCGCTCTGCGACTCGCCAAAGAACGCCCGGTCGACGCCGAACGGAATCACGCGCACGCGCCGGTCGTCCCCCAGCCACGTCGCCAGCTCGCCCTTGAGCCATTCGGTGCCGACGATGTACGCGTCGGCCTGACGCAGCGCCTTGAGCGCCTGGCGCAGAAACCGATTCCGTACGCCCTCGCGCCATCCATCGGTCGGCGAGCGCAGCACGATCACGGGCATCAGGTCGTGTACCGTGACGACCACGGGACGCTTCCGTGCCGAGGCCAGCATGTGCGCGTAGCTGTGATCGAGGATGTGGACGACGTCGGCGCGCTTCGCCTCCCCCTTCACGCGCCACGGATAGAAGAAGTGCCGCGCGGCGTAGCGATGCGGCCCGTGCAGGGGGGCGGGCAGCACGATACGCGACGGATCGACGGGCTGCGTCCACCAGCGCACGAAGGCTCCCGAGCTGCGCTTGCCGCGGCCGTCCTTCAATTCCTCGGTGAGGGCGCCGATGTGCGCCGCGAGGCGAACGTCGAAACCGGGATTCGAGCTTTCCAACCAGTCGAACAGACGATGGGCGTACTTGTCCATCGAGGGCCAGCGCTCGAGGGGCAGATCTGGGACAAGTAGAACTCGGCTCATGGCTGGGTGACTAGCTGCCTCCAAAACTCGATCGTCCGCTCGGCCACCGCATCATCCGAATAAAGTCTCATGGCTCTCGCTCTTCCTGCGGTCGCCAACGGTTTGCGCACATTGTGGTCCGCGAGCCTCAGCAACTCCGCCGCCAAGCCCGGTGCATCACCGGCCGCGACGACGAGTCCCGCGTCTCCGACAATCTCGGGGATCACGCCGCTGCCGGAGCCGAGCACCGCCACTTCGTGCGCCATGGCTTCGATCAGCACGTGCCCGTTGGGTTCTTGCCAATCGGGGAGCGCGCGCGACGGTTGCACCAGCACATCGAGCTCGCTCCACAGTCGCGTGAGCTGCTCGGCGGGGAGCCCGCCCATCCAGCGAATCCGCGCCGCCAGGCGCAGCTCCGTGGCCAGCGCCTCCAACCGTTCGCGGTCCGGCCCATCGCCCACGATCGTCAGATGCCACGCGGCGCCGCGATTGAGGGCGAGCGCCTGCAGCAAGTTATCGAGTCCCTTGCGCGCGACCAAGCGGCCGACGCACGCGATCGCGAGCCCTTCGTGGTGCGCGTGCAACGGGTCGGTCGGCACCCCGGCGCCGAGTTGGGGAATGACGGCGACCGGGAGCGTCGCTACCTCGGCGCGCACGAGTTCGGCGCCCGCTTCGCTCCCCGCCACGAGCCCTTTGAGCCGCCGCAACGTGCGGCGCCGGCCCCAGCGTTCGAGCATGGGGAGCCGCGGGTCCACGTTTTGGTGGGTGAACAGCACCACGGGGATGTCGAGATGCCGCGCCGCCTTGATCACCTGGCGGGCGACCGCTGAGGTGGGCTCTTCCTCTATTTGGACGAGGTCGGGACGCTTGTCGCGCAGCAGGGCGCCCAGGGCACGGCGCCCGAAGCGGGTCTTCTCCAGGTCGCTCCCCTTCGCGGGGATCGGGAAGACCTCGAGGCCGCTCTGGCGCTCCCAGGCGCTTTCGATCTGTTCGCCCAAGGCGGGCTCGCGCCAGCGCTGCGGCACGCCGACGGTGACGTCGAGACCGCGGGCGGCGAGCGCGCGCAATTTCCCGCGGTGGGCGGGCTGCACATAGGTGTGGGAGATGACGAGGACTCGACGCATTCAGGTTGGGAAATGGGCGGCACAGGACTCGAACCTGTGACCTCCGGTATGTGAGACCGGCGCTCTAACCAGCTGAGCTAGCCACCCGATCGAACACCAAGATACAATGGGCCCTCCAGGATTTGAACCTGGGACCTACGGATTATGAGTCCGCTGCTCTAACCGCTGAGCTAAGGGCCCGTTTTCTACAACAAGCCTCCACGCCGCAGTTTCCCTATCTGGTCGTAGTAGGCCTCGTGCATTCCGAGTACCTCCGCGGGCGACACCGTCGCAACGCCAGCCTTCGACACCTCGATCCCTGCCGCAAAGTTGGCGACATCGGCCGCTTCGCGCACGCTCGCCCCCGCCGCCAGCGCCGTCCCCACCCAGGCGGTGACCGTGTCGCCGGCGCCCGAGACGTCGTACACCTCGCGCGCCATCGTGGGGATGCGCGTGATCTCGCCGTCCTTGGTCACCAGAATCATCCCCTCGGCGCCGAGCGTGAGCAGCAAGTTGTCCACCGCCAGCTTGCCGAGGGCGCTGGGCAAGGCGTCGGGATGCGCGAGGTCGAGCGCGGCGCCCATCGCCTGCTCCAGCTCTTTGCGATTCGGCTTGAACACCGTCGCGCCGCGAAAGGCGAAGAAGTTCTTGAACTTCGGGTCCACCACGACGGGGACGCCGCGCTTCTTCGCGAGCGCCAGTCCGCGCTCGATCACCTGCGGCACCACGGTGCCCTTGTTGTAATCCTCTATAAGGAGCGCATCGGCGTCCTGCATGGCGCGCTCCAACTCGCCCGCCACGATCTCCATCGTGCGGGCGGGGATCGCTTCCTCGACCTCCTCGTCGATGCGCAGCATCTGCTGCCCGCGCGCCACCACGCGCGTCTTGGACGTGGTGGGCCGCGCGGCGGCGACGGTGAGGTAGCTGTCCGCGAGCCGCGCCTGCGCCAGCTCGGCGCGCACCGAATCGCCGCGCGGGTCGTCACCGATCACCGCCACGAGCCGGCATTCCGCGCCGATCGCGGCAACGTTGGCCGCGACGTTCGCGGCGCCGCCCAACGCGTGGCGGCGGCCATGCACCGTGACAACGGGGACGGGCGCCTCGGGGGAGATGCGGTCGACCTCGCCCGAGAGATAGATGTCGAGCATCGCGTCGCCGAGGACCACGATCCGGGTGGCCGCCATCTTTTGGAGGAGCTTCTCGATTTGCTCGCGGGTCAGGGCAGCAGGCTCTCTTTCCTGTAGCGATAGGTGAGGCCGATCGTGCCCACCCAACGAGTCTTTGTCGCGCCGCTCACGTGTCCGGCGTTCGAAATCAGGTGCACGCCACCGTCTCCCGCCAGGCTCCACGGACCAGCCAACAGCCGATAGCCAACAGCCAACCGCAGAGTTCTCTCCACCACGCCGGAGAGAAACGCGCGCGTCGAATCGTATGCTGCGGCGGGCGGATGAGCTAGATGAAGATCCCCTTCGCCTTGGCGGAGCAGGGTGAGTTCAGGAGTGAGGAGTGAGGAGTGAGGAGTGAGCAATGAGACACGGAGGGTCACTTGGTCATAGTCCGAAAAATTGCGACCCGTGCCGAGGCCGAAATAGATCGGGGCCTGAAAGTTGTCCTCGTTGCGATACGCGAGATTCGAGATGCGCGTGTAGAACGCGGTCCACGAGCCGCTAGCGACGCCCAGATTGCCCTGGGCGCCGAGGGTCAGGCCGTAGCTGTCGGGTTTCCGGTCCGTCGTCGTTTTGCTGTCGACTTGGATGTCGTCGAGCATCCCCTGAGCGAACAGGGTCACGGGCCCGCGGCGCTGCGCGTCGAACCCGACGAAACTGTTGACGCTCGTGTTGGTGTTGACCTGCGCCAGAACGCCGAGACCCATCAGGTTCAAGTACCAAGGCTCGAGCTGCCGGCCGACTCCTTCAACGACGGAGCCTTCCCACAGCGCCACCGTCCACCGTCCCGGGGGGCGGATCCAGAGGCGGTGCTGGACCATGTAGCGATTGTGGATCGCGCCGGCTGTATCCGTGAGACTGTTGAGTTGGGCAGCGATCCCCTCGACGCGCACACCGCCCGTGCCGAGCGTGATGCCGAGGTGCTCGAGTCCGTAGGGCGAGTCGGAAAGGAGGATCCCCTGAACGGCACTCGGCCCCCAATTGCGGTCCATCGACCCAAAGAACAGCTCGGCGTAGCGCAGCTGCGCGCTCACGTACGCCTCCGCGGTCCTGCCCGCGACGGCGCGATCCTTCTTGCCGTACCAATCGGGATCGTATTTGAGACGCGTGTCGAAGTAGGGGTGCGTCACCGCGACGACCGGACCCATGAGGAGCGTCAGACCGGCGCCCCCCGACACCGTCCCGTGTCCCGTGCCCGCCTCGCGCAACGCGTCGCGCCGCGCGTGCGAGCTGGCGGCGCCGCCAACATGCAGATCGAGTCGCGCCGTGGGGCCGCGCTCGCGCCGTCGCAACTCGGCGACCGCCTTCTTCACCATTTCCCACTCGGCCGTGCTGAGCCGTGCGCTGTCGGCGGCCTCGAGTGCCCGCAGCAGATCGGCTTCGCGGAACGGACGCGTGAGGGGCGTCGGATCGACGATGCGGCCGCGCGCAATGAGATGCTCGACATACGGCATCGCCCAGTGGTCGAGCGGGACGTACGGGGAGGCGTCCTGAGCACAAGCAGGACGCCAAGACGCCAGGACGCCAACAAGAAGGAACAGGGCGTTGCGCATGCAGCGAGCAATTTAGTGCCCGGTTATCTTCCCCGCCCATGTCTCCCCTGGTCGTCCTCATCCTGGCCGTTCTGGCCACCACCTACGCCGGCCCGATCGTCCGTCTAGCCGCGGCGCCGGCATTGGCCATCGCGTTTTGGCGCCTCACTCTCGTCTTGCCGGTGACGGGCGGGTTGGCGACACGCGAGCGGTCGGCGTTGCGGCGCTCCGAAGTCCTCCTGATGGTCGCGTCAGGCGTGCTGCTCGCCGCCCATTTTTGGTCCTGGATCGCCTCCCTCCGATTCACGACCGTCGCGAGCTCGGTAGTCTTGGTCTCCCTCAAGCCAGTCTTCGTGTGGGGCCTGGCCGCCGTCTGGTTGCACGAGCATCCCAGCCGCCGCGAAGGGTGGGGCATCGGGATCGCGGTCCTCGGCGCGATCTTGATCGGGGTTGGCGACGCGCGGCTCTCACTCGGCGCCTTGGGCGGAGACATGCTGGCGCTCGCGGGGGCGCTCACTGCGGCGGGCTACTACGTCATCGGGCGGCGCGTGCGAGCGACCGTGGGCGTGTGGACCTACGCGACCATCGTCTACGCCGTCGCCGCCCTGGCGCTCCTCGCTGTCGCGTTCGCGCGGGCAGTGCCCCTCGTCGGCTTCGCGGGGCGCGACTGGGCGGTGTTCGGCGCGCTCGCGGCGGGGCCCATGCTCGTCGGCCACACCGGCATGAATTACGCGCTCAAGCATTACCGGGCCACGACGGTCAACGTCGCGGCGCTGGGGGAGCCCGTGGGCGCTGGCGTAATCGCGTGGCTCGGCTTGCACGAGAGCCCACCGGCGCTGGCACTGCTTGGGGGGGCCATCGTGGTGGCGGGGATCGGTGTGACGTTGACGGGGCGTGGGGCGGCGAACGGAGGGGATCGTGCAAGTTGAACTCCGCCGGGGCACCGTAGTCGAATCCCGCCATCAGGTTCATGTCGCGGTCGTGAACGCCGACACGACGCTCGTCGCCCAAGCCGGCGATCCCCAGCTCGTCACATTCTGGCGGTCGGCCGCCAAGCCGTTTCAGGCGATGCCGCTCGTCGACGACGGCGCCGCCGAGCGATTCCAGCTCACGAGCGAAGACCTGGCGCTCATCTGTGCGTCGCATTCGAGCGAGCCGTCGCAAGTTGCGCGCGCGCGCGACCTGCTCCAGACGATCGGCTGCTCGGAACGTGACCTCCTGTGCGGACCGCATCGACCGCTCTCGGAGCCCGTCGCCAAGGACTACGAGACGCGCGGCGTGCGGCTCACTGCCGTCTACTCGAACTGTTCGGGGAAACACGCGGGGATGCTGGCGCTGGCGAAGCATCACGGCTGGCCCACGGCGTTCTACACGCGGCTCGAGCATCCCGTGCAGCAACGCTGCCTCGCGGAGGTGGCTCGCTGGACCGCCGTGTCGGCGGCAAAGATTGGCGTGGGTGTGGATGGCTGCGGTGTCGCGTGCTTTGCAATGCCGCTCGTCAGCATGGCGCTCGCGTATGCGCGGCTCGAAGGCCCGATTCGTGACGCGATGCTCAAGCATCCCGAGCTCATAGCGGGCGAAGGCCGGCCGTGCACCGACATGATGCGCGCGCATCCCGGGCGCGTGATCACCAAGGTCGGGGCGGAGGGTGTGTACAGCGCGCAGCTCGTGCAGGAGAAGCTGGGCGTCGCCTTGAAGGTCGAAGACGGACACAGCGTGGCCTCGGCGCTCGCGATGGCCGCGGTGCTGAGTGAGCTGGGGCTCAAGCCGCAGCCGAAGTCGCTGGGCTCGCGGCCCACCCAGAACTCGCGCGGCGAGACGGTGGGGGAGATGCGTGTAAATGGGGGATTGGTGAGATGAAAGGATTGGGGAGTGAGGAGTGGGGAGTGGTACTATGAGCGCGGGGCTCGATCCGCAAACACTGGCCCTGGTCCGCATTGCCACTGCGACGGCGACGGGGGACGAAGCCCGCTTGCGCGAGCGGATGATCGCCGCGCGCGCCGCCGATGTGCCGGCGGCCTGGGTCGAGGAGCTCTTGCTCCAGGGCTTCCTGAACGTCGGCTACCCGCTCACGCTCGTGGCCTTCGCGGTGTGGCGCGAGGTGGCGGGACCGCCCAAGGAGGTGGGCGAGCCGATCGCGCATCCCGAGTGGGACCGATGGACCGAGCGCGGCGTGAAAGCATGCGCCGAGGTATACGGGCGGACCTATCACAAGCTGCTCGTGAATCTGCGGGCGCTGCACCCCGCGATCGAGGCGCTGGTGGTCGTGGACGCGTATGGGAAGATCTTGAGCCGCCCGGGGCTCGATACGAAACGACGGGAGCTGTGTACGCTGGCCGCGATCGCGATGGTCAACGCGCCGAGGCAGTTGCACGCGCACCTGCGGGGGGCGTTGAATACCGGGTCGACGCGAGAAGACGTCGACGCGGTGCTGGCGGTCGTGGAGGTGGATCTGGGTGCGGAGCGGGCGCTTAAGATGTGGGAGCAATGGGCGGATGTTAGAGGTCGCAACCTGTCGTGAGCCTAACCGACCCCGGGCGCAAGCCCGGGGAAAACCAAGAACCCCTGGGGACTACCCAGAAATGGAAACACCCAAAACACCCAGGTCAGGATCTGTTCCACCCCGGGCTTGCGCCCGGGGTCGGTCAACCTAAGAGGTTTGAGTAACGAATGTTCATAGACCGCGCCGTCGTTCACGTCGCAGCGGGAACCGGAGGATCTGGGGCCAGCTCATTTCGTCGGGAAAAATTCGTTCCCAAGGGCGGCCCGGATGGTGGGGATGGGGGTGAAGGCGGCAGCGTGTGGGTCCGCGCGGATCCAAACCTGGCGACGCTGCTCGACTACAGATACCACACCAAATGGAAAGCCGAGCGCGGCGAGCACGGCAAGGGCAAGAACATGTCGGGCAAGTCGGCCGCCGATGTGACGCTGCCCGTGCCGCCCGGGACTGAGATTCGTGACGCGGACTCGGGCGAGCTGCTCGGCGAGCTGATCGAGCCGGGACAGACCCTGCTCGTCGCGAAGGGCGGCCACGGCGGGCGCGGCAATCAGCACTTCGCCACGCCGACGCACCAGTCGCCGCGCGAATGGGAGCCGGGCGAGGAGGGCGTCGAGCGCAACATCGAGCTGCTCTTGAAGCTCATCGCCGATGTCGGCCTCTTGGGCGAGCCGAATGCAGGGAAGAGCACGCTGCTCTCGGTCATCTCCGCGGCGCGCCCCAAAGTCGCCGACTATCCCTTCACGACGCTCGAGCCGCACCTCGGCGTGGTGGGGCTCTCGGGGCATCGCACCTTCGTCGTCGCCGACATCCCGGGGATCATCGAAGGCGCGCACGCGGGGAAGGGGCTCGGCCTCAAGTTTCTCCAGCACGTCGAGCGCACCAGGATGCTCGCGGTGCTGGTGCCGTGCGATAGCCCCGATCCGCAAGCGACCTACGACTTGCTGCGCCGGGAGGTGGCGCTGTACTCGCCCGATCTTGCGGCGAAGCCTCATGTGGTGGTGCTGACCAAGAGCGACTTGGTATCGGGTACCGGGTCTCGGGTACCGGGTGACCCGATACCCGATACCCGATACCCAGCGATCCGCACAGAGGGGGGCGCACCGGTAGTTCAGATTTCGGCGGTTACCAAACAGGGTGTACCGGAACTCCTCGAGCTTTTGTGGCGGACCCTGAAGTCGTAGCGACACTCGCGCTGGCGTTGGTGCCGGGGATTGGATCACAACGGCTCCGGCTGCTGCTCGGCGCGTTCGGGAGCGCGGAAGCCGTCTTGCAGGCGTCGCATGCGCGGCTCGTCGCGCTGCACGGCATCAGCAAGGCGGCCGCTACGGCGATCCGAGCCGCGGCCCCCGCCGACGGCGAGCGCGTCCTCGGCCAGCTCGATGGCCTCGGGTTTGGTCGCGCGCGGGCGCTGCTCCCCGCCGACCCCGATTACCCCGCGTAGCTCGTCGATATTCACGATCCGCCCGCGGTCCTATACGTCTGGGGCGACGTCTCGTTGCTGGCGCGCCCCGCCGTCGCGATCGTCGGCAGCCGGAATCACACCGCGTACGGCGCCGAAGCGGTCCGCCTGCTCGCCGGCGCCGTCGCGCGGCGCGCCGTCGTGGTGAGCGGGATGGCGCGGGGCATCGATGCCCTGGCGCACACGGCGGCGCTCGACGTGGGTGGCGGGAGCGTGGGGGTCCTCGGCAACGGCTTCGGCGTCATCTATCCGGCCGCGAACGCCGCGCTGTACGAGCGGATGGTGCAGCACGGCTGTCTCGTCACCGAATACCCACCAGGCGAGCGGCCCCACGCCGGCTCGTTTTCGAGACGCAATCGGCTGATCTCGGGGCTGGCGCGCGCCGTGCTCGTCATCGAAGCGGCGACGCAATCGGGCGCGATCGTCACCGCCGATGCTGGGCTCGAGCAGGGGCGCTCGATCCTCGCCGTCCCGGGTCCCATCACGAGCCCGACCTCGGTGGGCTGCAATCGACTGATTCAACAGGGCGCCAAGGCCGTGCTCTGCGCCGGCGACATCTTCGAGGAGATCGGTCTCCCCTCCGGTCTGAACGACACGGCGGTCGCGCTCGCGACCCCCGCGCCGCGCGTGCCTCCTCCCGATCTGTCGGGTCTGCAGTTGACGCTGTGGAACCGGCTCACCGCGGAACCCCAGCACGTGGACGCCCTGGTCGCGTCGGCGCGGACCGGGGCGGCGGATGTGCTGGGGGCGCTTACGGAGTTGGAGTTGCGGGGCCTGGTGCGGCAGACACCGGGGATGGTGTTTGGGCTCTCGTAACCTGCTCCTAACCTGGTTTGGGTTGGTTAACCCCGGGCTTCCCTTTTTCTTTAACCCCGGGGCATGGCCCCGGGGTTAGTCTACCCGGAAGAGCTCGAGTGAGGGCGAAAGGGCCGCATAAAGCGTACGCGTTGTACGCGCACATCACCTGGCACACGCACTGGCGTGCCCACACGGTCCGTCGCGAGGACGTACAGACGGTGTCGGGCGCCGTCCTGCGCGCCGCCGAGCGACACCGCGTGAAGGTGCTGGCGCAAGCAGTGCTCACTGAACACGTACACGTCTTGGTGAGCTTCCGGCCCGACACCGCCCTGTCCGCGTTCGTGCGTGACGCCAAGTCCGAGTTGTCGCGCCTCGTCGGACCGAACGCAACCTGGTGCCGTGGTTACTACGCAGGGTCAGTCTGCGCAGGCCACGTAGCGGTCACCCGTGCTTACATAGCAAGGCAGCACACTCACCACCCCGACCTCATCCCACCAGGGTAGACCAACCCCGCGGCCATGCCGCGGGGTTAGGCGAGGCCTTGCCCGGAACGCGGCTCCCCCGGTCCGTGCCCCGCCTATATTCCCCCCCGTGGTCCACCACCTGTACGTCCATGTCCCCTTTTGCCAGCGTCGCTGCTCCTACTGCGACTTCTCCATCGCGGTCCGCAAGCATGTGCCCGGATCCGAGTATGTCGACGCGGTCTTGTCGGAGTTGCGCTCGGCTGACCCCGGGCCGGGGGCCCGGGGTGAACCGCTCGACACCCTCTACCTCGGCGGCGGCACCCCCTCTCTCCTCCCCGCACCAGACCTGACCCGCCTGCTCACGTCTTTGCTCGACGCCTACAGCTCGACGCCTTCGCTTGACGACGTCGAAGTCACGTTAGAAGCCAACCCCGAAGACGTGAGCCCGACGGCCGCGGGTCTTTGGCGCGCAGCTGGAGTAAATCGTGTCTCCCTCGGTGCGCAGTCGTTCGACGACCAGGTCCTCCAGTGGATGCATCGCTCCCACGACGCGGCCCGCATCGGCGACGCGGTGCGAACGCTGCGCGGGAGCGGGATCGAGAACATCTCGCTCGACTTGATCTTTGCATTGCCGGAGGAGCTTCAGCGTGACTGGGAACGGGATTTGGATCACGCCATCTCCCTTCTCCCTTCTCACATCTCCCTCTACGGCCTCACCGTGGAACCACGCACGCCGCTCGATCGCTGGATTTCTCGCGGTGCCACGACGCTGCCCGCCGACGAGCGGTATGCCGAGGAGTACTTGCTGGCCCACCAACGGCTAACAGCCAACGGCTTTCAGTTCTACGAAGTCTCGAACGCAGCCCGCGATGGCCATCGCTCGCGTCACAATTCAGCGTACTGGTCGGGCCGGCCCTACGTGGGACTCGGCCCCGCCGCGCATTCGTTCGACGGCCAGTCGCGCCGCTGGAACATCGCGGCGTGGGAAGCCTACCGCCGCGCCCTGGCCGAAGGCCGCTCCGCGACGGAATCAGAGGAAACCCTTACGGAGGACCAGCAAGAGCTGGAGCGGGTCTATCTGGCGCTGCGAACGGCGGATGGCTTGCCCCTTCGCCGTCCTCCGCCGCCTTCCGCCGCCCCATGGGTAGCGAAGGGTTGGGTGGTGCACGACGGAGATCGGCTCCGCTGCACCCCCGAGGGCTGGTTGCGGCTCGATGAGCTTGTAGCTAAATTGTTCGTGGCAAAGGAGTTGGCATCGTGACCGCGTCGCTTACAGACCGCGAGCGCCTAGTGCTCGAGGCCGTCATCGAAACCTACGTGCAGACCGCCGAACCAGCGGGGAGTCGGACTATCTCCAAGCGCCATCAGCTTGGCCTCTCGCCGGCGACGATCCGTAACACGATGAGCGACCTCGAGGAAAAAGGCTTCCTGTACCACCCGCATACGTCCGCCGGCCGCATTCCGACCGATCAGGCATACCGTGTGTACGTCGACTCCCTGATGAAGACCCCGCGCGTCGGCGCCGCCCAGGCCGAGCAGATCCGCGAGGAGCTGGTGGGGGAGCGCGCGGTCATCGAGCAGATCCTCGCCCGCGCCGCGCAGGTCCTCGGCGTGCTGACGAACGAGTTGGGCGTCGCGGTCAGTCCGTCGCTCGAAGCGGCGATTCTCGAGCGCCTCGATCTGCTTCAGGTGTCGACCGAGCGACTGCTGCTGGTCCTGGCCCTGAAGAGCGGCGTGGTCCGGACGATCTTCGTCGAATTGCCGTCGCACATGGCTGCCGATGCGGTGGCGCACGTGGCGGTCGTCCTGAACGAGCGTCTCGCCGGGCTCAGCCTCAAGGAGATTCGCTCGGGGCTCGCCGACCGTCTGCGTGACGCCGCGGCCGACGCGGGCTCGAGCGAGCTGCTCAACATCTTCATCCAGGAGGCCGATGAGCTGTTCGATGTCCCGGCGCCCCTGGGCGTGGTGCTGGGGAGTACGCAAGCGCTCACGATCCAGCCCGAATTCGCGACCAAGGAGAGTCTCCAGAGCCTGATGGAGGTCACGGAACAGCGCGACCTGCTGCGCGAAGCGCTGGCGGCGCGCGGGAGCGACGGCCTCACCATCACGATCGGACAGGAGCACGTGGATCCGCGCCTCGCGCCGTTCACGCTGGTGACGTCGTCCTATCGGTTCGGCACGCTGTCGGGCGTGATCGGGGTGCTGGGGCCCACCCGGATGCCATACGACAAGATCGCCGCGTTGGTGGACCACACGTCGCGGCTCGTCGGGGAGCTGCTCGAGTAGATGTCCCGCACCGTCGATTTCTACGTCGTACTCGGCGTCGCGCGCGATGCCGACGAGGGCGACATCAAGAAGGCGTATCGCAAACTCGCGATGGAGCACCACCCCGATCGCAACAACGGCGACAAAGGGGCCGAAGAGAAGTTCAAGGAAATCACCGAAGCCTACGAAGTGCTGCGCGACCCCGAGAAGCGCGCCGCGTACGATCGCTATGGCGTCGCGGGGATCCGGCGCGGCCAGAGCGGCGCCGATGCGATTCACTTCGATCTCTCCGAGGCGCTCAGCGTCTTCATGCGCGACTTCGGGGGACTGGGGGGCTTCGACGCGTTCTTCGGCGGCGGGCAGCGCTCCCAGCGCGACAAGCATCGCGGCCAGGACCTGAAGGTCGCGTTGAAGCTGACCCTCGCCGAGGTCGCGAGCGGCACGCAGAAGTCGGTGAAGGTGCGGACGCTCGATCGCTGTCCCGTGTGCAGCGGCTCGGGAGCGAAGACGGGGACCCGCGCGGTCACCTGCGGCACGTGCCGCGGCTCGGGCGAAGTGCGGCGCAACGCGCAGTCGATCTTCGGCCAGTTCCTGACGGTATCCCCCTGTCCCACGTGCGCGGGGGAGGGGACGATCGTCGAGAAGCCGTGCGAGCGTTGCGACGGCGACGGCCGCGTGAAGGCGGAAAAAACGGTGCAGATCGACGTTCCCGCCGGCGTCGCCGATCATCACTACCTGACGCTGCGCGGCCACGGCGTGCCCGGGCCGCGCGGTGGTCCCCCCGGCGACCTCGTCGCCGTGCTCGACATCAAGGAAGACCCACGCTTCGAGCGCCGCGGTGACGATCTCGTGTACGATCTTCCCGTCTCGTTCGCGCAGGCCGCGCTCGGCGCCGAGATCGACGTGCCGACGCCCTATGGGCAGGCCACGTTGCGCGTCCCGGCGGGAACGCAAACGGGCAGCGTGCACCGCCTGCGCGGCAAGGGGTTGCCGCACATCGGCGAGGGCGGCCATGGCGACCTGCACGTCCGCGTGCACGTCTGGACGCCCACGAAGCTCAGCGCCGACCAGCGTCGCCTGCTCGAACAGTTGTCGCAGGTCGAGGGTGCTGCGCCGACCGAGAGTACCGGCAAGCAGCTCTGGGAGGAACTCAAACGGGCGTTCGGCATATGAGCGGATGCGTGTTTTGCAAGATCGTGGCCGGCGAAATCCCGGCGCAGATCGTGAAGAAGTCCGACGGGATCATGGCGTTCACGGACATGAATCCGCAGGCGCCGACGCACCTGCTGATCATCCCGACGATGCACATCGGGTCGCTCAACGACGCGAAGGACCCCAACCTGCTCGGGTCGCTCCTCACCTTCGCGCGTGAGCTCGCCAAGGAGAAGGGCATCGAGATGCGCGGCTACCGAGTCGTCGTCAACACCAACCCGGATGGCGGACAAACGGTTTTCCATTTGCATCTGCACCTGCTGGGCGGGCGCGTAATGAATTGGCCGCCCGGGTAGTTGCACCGAGTCTAGGGTCCCGATAGGTTCCTGTATCGAACAGACAGTCAGGGTCGCGATCAATGCCGGAAGTCATCATTCACGATGACGAGAGCTTTGAACGGGCGTTAAGGCGCTTCAAGAAGAAGTGCGAGAAGGCGGGCATCCTGGCGGACTTCCGGAAGCATCGTCACTACGAAAAGCCGAGCGAGCGCCGCAAGCGCAAGATTGCCGCGGCGCGGCGCAAGAACCGCCGCCCCCCCCGGCCCCCGCGTTACGCCTGAATGGCGGGTCTGATCGAGCGGCTCCGAGCCGCGATGAATGAAGCCAGAAGACAACGCGATCAGGCGCGCACCCTGCTTCTTTCGACCATCCTCTCCGACATCCAAAACCGCGAAATCGAGCTGAAGCACTCCCCCACCGACGACGACACGGCGGAAGTGCTGCGTCGTGGCGTCAAACGGCGCAAAGAAGCGATCGAGCAGTACGAAAAGGGCAAGCGCGAGGACCTGGCCGCGCGCGAGCGCGCCGAAGTGAAGATGCTCGAAGAGTTTCTCCCCACGGCGGTATCGCCCGACGAGATCCGTGCCGCGGTGCGCGACGCGATCGCCGCCGGCGCCAAAGAGATGGGCCCGTTGATGGCCAAGATCATGCCGCTGTTCAAGGGCCGTGCGGACGGCAAGGTCGTGAACCAGATCGTCCGCGAGGAGTTGGCGGGATCGCCCCCTTAGAGTCAGTCCTCGACACCTTAGAGTTTCCGGCTGCGCTCGCGCGGGTGGCGGCGCACGCCGCGGGCCCCCTCGGTGCGGCGCGCGTGAAGAGCCGCACCCCTCGGGAAGATCCCGTGACGATCCGGGCGGCGCTGGCGCAGGTCGCCGAGCTCGCCGCCTTGCTCTTACACGACGACGGCATTCGTGCCGAGCCCGTCGCCGATATCGCGCCGATGCTCGAGCTGCTCGGCGTGCCGGGGAGTGCGCTCGAGGGCCAGGCCCTCGCCGACTTGGGCCTAGCGCTCGCGGCGGCGCGCGTGACGTCCGGTGATTTGAAACGCCTGGCCGATGGCGCGCCCAAGACCGCGGCGCTGCGCGTCGATCCGCCGCCGAAAGACTTAGAGACACGTATCGGTGCATCGATTGGCCCCGACGGCGCCGTGCTGGACGGCGCGTCCAAGGACTTGGCGCGCGCCCGCGCCGCCGTGCGCGAGGCGCGGCAGCGCCTAATTCGGAAACTCGAGTCCATGCTCACGAGTCTCGACCCCACCGAGCGGTCGCCTGACGCTGCCGTCACGGTGCGCGGCGGCCGCTACGTGATCCCGATCCGCAGCACGGCGCGCAGCCACGTCGGCGGCATCGTGCACGACGAGTCGGCGACGCGCGCCACGCTCTTCGTCGAGCCCCCCGAAGTGATCGAGCTGGGCAACGAGCTGCGCGCGGCCGAGTCGGCGGAGCAGCGCGAGGTGCTGCGCGTGCTGCGCGAGCTGACCGATCTGCTGCGGCCGCACCGGGACGCGATCGCGGCGGCGTGGGAGATGTGCATCGCGTTCGACGACCTGTGCGCCCGCGCGCGCTACGCCGTGGAAGTGAACGGGTTCGTGCCGGCGATCGGGGAAGGGCCCCTCAAGATTCGGGCGGGCCGGCACCCGTTGCTCGGTACCGAAGCCGTGCCCTTCGATCTCGAGCTCTTCCCCGACGAATTCACGATCCTCGTCTCCGGCCCGAACACGGGCGGCAAGACGGTGCTGATCAAGGCGGTCGGACTGCTCTGTCTCCTCGCGCAGAGCGGCGTCATGCCGCCCATCGGTCCGCAGTCGTCGTTACCCGTATTCACCGAAGTCTTCGCCGACATCGGCGACCGGCAGTCGATCGCGGCGAGCCTCTCGACTTTCTCGGCTCACGTTGCCGTGCTGCGGGCGATCCTCGAGCGCGCCGGCGCCGGCTCGCTGGTGCTGCTCGACGAGATCGGGAGCGGCACCGATCCGGCCGAGGGCGCGGCCCTCGCCGCGGCTGCCCTCAAGGCGCTCACGCGCCGCCACGCCGTGACGCTCGCGACGACGCACCTTGGGGCGCTGAAGCAGCTCGCGGCCGAAACCGTCGGTGTCGTGAATGCCTCGCTGCAGTTCGACGCCGAGACCCTGACGCCGACCTATCGCCTGCTGAAGGGTGTGCCCGGGCGTTCGTACGGCCTGGCGATCGCGCGGCGCCTCGGCGTGCCCGCGGACGTGCTCGCCGAAGCCGAGCGCGCCGTGCCCGACGCCGAGCGCACGCTCGACCGGCTGCTCGCCGCCGTTGAAGCACGCTCGCGCGAGGTGGAGGAGCGGGCCCAGGGGCTCGAGGCGCGCGCCGCCGAGCTCGACCTGGCGCGCCAGGCCGTCTCGGACTTGGAACAGCGCGCCGCCGAATTGCTCGCGCGCGAGAAGCGGCTCGATAGCGACGCGCGAGACCGCGCGCGCGCGTATCTGCTCGAGGCCCGCAAAACCGTGGAAGCGGCGCTGGCCCAGGCCCGCGCGGCGGTGGACGAGGTGACGGCGAAAGAGGCGCGCAGGATCGTGGAAGAGGCAATTGAGAAGACCGGCGGCGAGGCGGTTAGGCGGTTGGGCGGTTCGACAAACCTGACCGTGGGGGATCGCGTCCGAACCGGCCAAGGCAAGGTCGGGACGGTCGCGGAGATTCGGGAGGACGGCCGAGTCGTTGTGGAAGTCGGCTCGATCAGACTCGTCATCGCTCCAGGGCTACTCGAGCGTGTGGACCCACAAACCGTCCAACCGCCTACCCGCCCAACCGCCTCATGATTCCCGACGACGTCATCGAGCAGGTGCGCGAGGCCGCCGACTTGATTGGCATCATCGGCGAGTTCGTCGAGCTGAAGCGCACCGGGTCCGATTATCGCGGCCCCTGTCCCTTTCACGGCGGCACGCATCGCAACTTCGCCGTCATTCCCAAGAAGGGGATGTTCTACTGTTTCGTGTGCCACGAGGCGGGCGACGTCTTCACCTTCTTCATGAAGAAGCTGGGAATGGACTATCCCACCGCCGTGCGCGAAACGGCGCGGCGCGCCGGCATCACGATCCCCGAGCGCACCGGACCCACCGGTCCCGACCCGCGCGAGCCCCTGTACCAGGCGGTCGCCACGGCGGCCGATTGGTTCGGCCGTCAGCTGCACGAGAGTCCCGAGGCCGACGGCGCTCGCAAGTACCTGGACTCGCGACACGTCACACTCGAGCAGGCGCAGGTGCAAGGGCTGGGCTTCGCGCCGCGCGGGACGGCGTTCCTCGATGCGATGAAAGGATTGGGCCTGCGTGACCCGGTGTTGCTCGAAGCGGGTCTGATCGTTAAACGGGATGATGGCACGCTGGTCCCGAGATTCCGCGGGCGCCTCTTGTTCCCGATTCACGATCTGCGCGCGCGGGTCGTCGCGTTCAGCGGCCGGATCCTCGGCACGGGAGAGCCGAAGTATCTCAACTCGCCCGACACGCCGGTCTTCCACAAGGGGAAGCTGCTGTACAACCTGCACCTCGCGAAGCACGCGATGCGCAAGGCGGAGCGGGCGATTCTGGTCGAAGGGCAATTCGACGTGTTGCGGCTCACCCTCGCGGGCTTCGAAGAAACCGTCGCGCCACTCGGCACGGGCCTCTCCGAAGATCAGGCGGCGCTGCTGCAGCGGCACACGCCGCACGTCATCCTGCTCTACGACTCGGACGACGCCGGCCTGCGCGCCACGTTCCGCGCCGGCGATGAGTTGTTGCGGCACAAACTGCGCGTCAGCGTCGCGACGCTCCCCGAGGGGGAGGATCCGGACACGCTGGTGCGCCAGGGCGGCGCCACGGCCCTCGAGGCGATTCTCAAACAGGCAATCGACGTGCTGGAGCGGAAGATCCAGATCCTCGAGCGCAAAGGCTTCTTTGGGACGCTGCCGGGGCGGCGGCGGGCGCTCGATCGTTTGCTGCCGACGATCCGCGCTGCCGCCGATCCAATCACGCGCGACTTGTATATGTCGCGGGTCGCCGAAGTCGCGGGTGTACGCAAGGACGTGTTGGAGCGGGAAGTGGATCCCAAGATTGCACCGACCGTCCGTTACCGTCCCTTACCGTCCTCTACCGTCCTGCCTTCCAACGCGGAGAAATCGCTCCTGCTCGTGATGCTGGCCGGCGAGCCATGGAAGACGCGGGTCGTCGAAGCGGTCGACCCGGAGGAGATCGAATTCCCCGCCTACCGTGCCGTGTTCGAGGCGCTCGCCGACAACGCGCCCGATCGCCTCGACGAGACGGCGGCGCGGGCGTACGAACGCCTGCAGGCCGAAGGCGTGGGGCAGAACACGCCCGATGCGCTGTTCGAACAGGCCGTCAACTGGCTCGAGGCCCGCCGTTTGGATCGAGCGATCGAGCGGATCAATCGAGAAATCCCGCTCGCCACCGAAGACGAGAAAGCGCGACTGGCCTATGAAAAGAAGCGACTCGCCGCCGAGCGTAACGCGAAGCGACCCACTTATGGAATCATTGAGACTGCAAGGAGGAAGGGTGCACCCGGAACTTGAATCGTTGTTGGCGTTGCAAGACAAAGATGTGGCCGTCACGCAGTGCGACGCGCAGCTCGCCGCGCTGACGCCGGAGGTGCAAGTCCTCGATGACCGTCTCGCGGCCGCCGAACGGGCGCTCGAGCAGGCGCGCGCCGCGATCCAAACGGCCCAGGGCCGGCGCGGGGACCTCGAAGGGAAAATCGCGAGCTACAAGACGATGCAGGAACAGCGGCGCCAAAAGCTCGAGTGGGTGCGCGGCGCCAAGGAAGCCTCGACCCTGATGGCGGAGCTCGATCTCGCGCGCTCGGTGCTCGCCAAGGAAGAAGCCGAGTTCATGCGCTCGGGCGACGCCGTGGGCGAGGCGGAGCGCAAGGCGGCCGAGGCGGAACGCGCGCTGGAAGAGGTGCGCGAGGCGCAGGCCGCGGAGCGCGAAGCGCTCGCGGGGCGGCGCGACGCCATCGCCGGCGAGCGGGAACGCGCGGTGCGGGCACGTGAAGCCGCGGCGGCTGCGGTGGGCGCCGCGATGCTGGTGCGCTACGAGCGAATTCGCCGTGGCAAAGCCCCGCTCCCCCTGTTCGCCTTGCACGGCGGCTCCTGCGGCAACTGCTTCACGGCGGTGCCGACCCAGCGTCGCGCGTTGATCCAGCGCGGCGCGACGATCGAGGCCTGCGAGGCCTGCGGCGTCCTGCTCTATTCCAAGGAATGATTCCCGCGCGTTGGGCCCTCACCGCGCCCGCCGACCCCGGGGCGACGCGCTCCCTGGCCGCCGAGCTGCACATCCCTGACGCCCTCGCCGCGATCCTGGTGCAACGCGGCCTCGGGTCCCCGGCGCTCGCCAAGGCGTTCCTCCGTCCCGAGCTCGAGAGTCTCTCCGATCCGCTGCACTGGGCCGACATGGGTGTCGCCGTAGAAATCCTGGCCCGCGCCGTTCGCGAGTCTCGGTCGATTCTCGTGCACGGCGACTACGACGTGGACGGACAATGCGCCGCCGCCCTGCTGACGCGCGTACTGCGCGAGGCGGGGGCGACGGTGCACGCCTTCGTCCCGCACCGGCTGCGGGACGGGTATGACTTCGGAGCCGCCGGTCTCGCGGAGGCGCAGCGGGTCGGCGCGGGCGTCATCGTCACGTGCGACTGCGGGATCACGGCAGTCGATGCGGTGGCGGCGGCGCGTGCGGCCGGCATCGAGGTGATCGTCACCGATCACCACTTGCCCGGCGACGCGCTCCCGCCCGCCAACGCGGTGCTCGATCCGCGCCGGCCCGACTGCCCGTCCGAGGACAAGGATCTCTGCGGCACCGGCGTCGCCTTCAAGCTCGCCCAGGCCCTGGTGCGCACGCTCGGCCTCTCGGAAAACCTGCCGCTCCATTTCCTCGACTACGTGGCCCTCGCGACCGTCGCCGACGTCGTCCCGCTCACCGGTGAGAACCGCATCCTCGTTCGTCACGGCCTCAAGATGCTCGCCGACTCGCGCTGGGTGGGGCTCCGCGCCCTCGTCGAGACGGCGGGACTCGGCGGCAAGCCGCTGCGCGCGGGGCATGTGGGCTTCATTCTGGCGCCGCGGTTGAACGCGGCGGGCCGCATCGCGGACGCGAAAGACGGCCTGCGGCTCCTCCTCACCGAGGATCCGGCCGAAGCCGCCGCCTTGGCTCGCGAGCTCGAGACCCTCAACGCCCGGCGCCAGGAGCTGGACCAGAAGATCCTGGACGAGGCGATCGAGTTGGCCGACAAGACGCTGCGCGAAGACGAGCGCGCGCTTGTTCTTGCCGCCGACGAGTGGCACCCCGGCGTGATCGGGATCGTGGCCTCGCGCCTGGTCGAGCGCTACGGCCGGCCGACGTTCATGATCGCGTGGGAAAAGGACGGGGAGGTGGGGCGAGGCTCGGGCAGAAGCATCGTCGGGTTCGATCTGCACGAAGCACTGCATCGCTGCGCGCCGCACCTCGAGAAGTACGGCGGCCACACCATGGCCGCCGGGTTGACGATCCGCCGCGAGCGTTTCGAGGCCTTCCGTGTTGCGTTTCTGGAGGTCGCGGGCCAGCTTCTCAGCCCCGACGACCTGGCGCCAAGCCAGCGCGTCGATCTCGAGCTGCCACTGGGTCTCGTGAACGGCGAGCTGGAGCGCTTGATTCGCCATCTCGAGCCGTGCGGGGCGGGGAACCCCGCGCCGGTGTTCGGGGTCCGGGGCGCGCGGGCGGTGGGTGCGCGCCGCGTCGGCACGAATCATCTGCGCTTCACGCTCGACGACGGATCGGGCGTGCTGCCGGCCATCGGCTTTCGCTGGGCCGACGACGTGCCCGACAGCTGGCTCGCCGCGCCGCTCGACGTGGCGTTCAAGCTCGAGCGCGACGAGTGGCACGGCCGCACGACATTGCAGGCGCGGGTGGCGGCGTTGGCGCCCACGAAATAGCGAAGTGACGATTCGCATCATCGCGGGCGACTTCAAAGGTCGGCGCATCAAGACGCCCGCCACGGATAAAGTTCGCCCCACGGGCGATCGCGTGCGCGAGGCGTGGTTCAGCATCTTGCAGGGATCGATCCCGGGCGCGCGGGTCCTCGATCTCTTCGCGGGTTCCGGCGCCCTCGGGTTCGAAGCGCTCTCGCGGGGCGCGGCGTCGGTCGATTTTGTCGAGAAACACACGGCGTCGCTCAGAGTGATTCACGCGAACGCAAGCCTCCTCAACGTGGAGGACCAGGTGACGATCCATCGGACTGACGCGCTGCGCTTCACGGAACGGTTGCACCCGAGTGCGTACGATGTCGCCTTCGCCGATCCACCCTATGCGACCGACGACGTCGTTCGGCTGGTGGCGCTGTTCCGCACCACACCCTTTGCCCGCCTGTTCTCGATCGAACACTCCAGCGATCGGCTCATCGAGGGGGGCGACACCCGCCGCTACGGGGACACGGCCGTGACGTTTCTCGAGTCACCGCTACCGTCCGCGTCATGAACCGCGTCGCCGTCTATCCCGGCTCCTTCGACCCGATCACCAAGGGCCATGAGGACCTGATCCATCGCTCGCTCGGCTTCGTGGACCGCATGATCGTCGCGGTCGCGGTGAACGTCGCCAAGCAGCCCTTGTTCTCGTTCGAGGAGCGCGTCGCCCTGATCCGGGAGTGCGTGCCCGACAAGCGGGTCGAGGTGCAGTCGTTCGACGGCTTGCTCGTGGATTTCGCCAAGAAGGTCGGAGCCACGGTGATCGTGCGCGGCCTGCGCGCGGTGAGCGACTTCGAGTACGAGTTCCAGATGGCCCTGATGAACCGCAACCTGGGGCCGCATATCGAGACCGTTTTCCTGGTGCCCGCCTTCGATCTCACCTACCTGAGCTCCAGCCTGGTGCGCGAGGTAGCGCGCTTCGGCGGCGACGTCTCGGCGCTCGTGCACCCGGCGGTGCAGCAAGCCCTGAAACGCAAGTTCAAGAAGTGAGCTTCCTGAGCCGCGTCTACGAACGGGCGCGGCGCGCGAACCTTCGGATCGTCCTCCCCGAGGGTGACGATCCGCGCGTGCGTGAGGCCGCGCAGAAGATCGACCGCGAGGGCCTGGGCCGCGTCCAGCTGCTCGATCGTACATCTCCCTTCTCCCCTCTCCCTGACGCGGTTGCTCTCCTTCGTTCTCGCAAACCCGACCGCTTCCCGACCGACGCCGCAGCTGCTGAAGCGCTCCGGCATCCCCTCACACTCGGCGCTTGTCTGGTGGGGATCGGCGCGGCCGACGTCATGGTCGGTGGCGCGTGCTATCCCACCGCCGACACGATCCGCGCGGCGCTCTGGGCCGTCGGCACCGCGCCCGGGATCGCGACGGTGAGCGGCGCCTTCTACATGATCGATCCCGAGGGCGAGCGCGTCCTGACGTTCGCCGACTGCGCCGTCGTTCCCGAGCCTACGCCAGCGCAGCTGGCGGACATCGCCCTCGCCACGGCGCGCGATCGCCGCCGCATCGTGCGGGACGAGCCAGTGGTCGCGTTTCTGTCCTACAGCACCAAGGGGAGCGCCGCCGGACCGCGCATCGAGCGTGTTCAAGCGGCCATCGCCGACCTTCGCCGTCGTTCGCCGTCTGTTGGTTTTGTCTTTGACGGCGAGTTGCAGAGCGACGCGGCTCTCGTCGCCGAGGTCGCGACGCGCAAAGCCTCCGGGTCGCCCGTCGCGGGTCGAGCGAACGTCCTGATCTTCCCGGACCTGGACAGCGGCAACATCGGCTACAAGCTGGTGCAGCGGCTGGGTGGCTGGACCGCCCTCGGTCCCATCCTCCAGGGCACGGCGAAACCCATTTCCGACCTGTCGCGCGGCGCCAGCGCCAACGATATTGTGGACACCGCGGCAATCGCCGTCTCGCAGGCACTCGAGGAGGGTCGATGAGCTTCAGTGTCAAGAAAGACAAAAGCGGGGTTGTGGTGGTCGGCGTCGACGGCCAGCTGATCGTCGGCAATCGCCAGGAGCTGAAGCAGAAGGTGCTCGACGCGCTGGAGGGCGGTGGCCGCAAGTTCGTCGTCGACTTCGTCAAGACCGGTTACATCGATTCCTCCGGGCTCGGTGTCCTCGTGTCGCTGTCCAAGAAAATCCGGGAGCAGGGCGGCGAGCTGCGGCTCGCGGGCCTGAACGAGGACCTGCAGACCCTGTTCGAGCTGACCAAGCTCGATACGCTGTTCGCGATCACGAAGACGGCCGACGAGGCATTGGCCGCGTTCTGATGGTCCCCCCGTCCCCCCTGCGCCTGCACGCCACCGCGCTCGAAATGCGGCTCGACGTCCCGAGCGATCTGAACGTCGTCGGCGACGCGGTCCAGCTGGTCGCGAGCCGGCTTCCCGCCGGCACCCTCTCGCCGCGCCGCGTCAGTTTCAACTTCCGAACCGCGCTCGCCGAAGCCTTGAGCAACGCGATCCGCCACGGCGCCGGGGAGGACCCCGCGCGGGTCGTCCGCGTGCGCGTGGAGCTGGGCCGCGATGCCGTGCGCATTCACGTCACCGACGACGGGGGCGGCTACGACCGCACCCGCCTGCCGGACCCCACGCGTCCCGAGAACCTCGAGCGTGAGGACGGGCGCGGGATGTTCGTGATTCGCCACCTCGTGGACGATGTGGCGTTCAACGCGAAGGGGAACGGCATTTGCCTGACGCTGCGAGCGGGGTGACGCGCCTCGAGCGCCTGCTGCCGGCGCTCGCCGCGCTCTCCGGCATCACGGTGCGAGTCTGGCGGCACGACGGCCGCCAGCTGCGACTGGTCATCGACGAACCCGTCCAACCTCCCACGCCATCGGCCGACTCGCTCGTCCCGATTCCGGACCTCGAGGGCACTTGGCTCCAGGTCGTGGGGAAAGGCAGCAAAAAGAATGGCGCCGGCGCCAAGGCGCTCGCCGCCGTGATCGGGGCGGTGCTGGGCGCCGAAAAAGAAGCCGTGCAGGTCGCCGCCGAGCTGTCGGAGCGCTACGAGGAAATCGACCTGATCTACACGATCAGCGAGATCCTCGGCCACACGATCCAGCTCGAGGAGGCGGCAACCCGCATCCTGCGCGAAGTCGCCACGGTGGTGCGGGCGCGCCGCGCGACGCTGCTGGTGCACGACCCGCAGGCCAACCTGTTGCGGCCCATCGCGGCGCGCGGCGTCGAGCTGGGCGAGCTGGAGCCGGTGGAGGTGGACGACCCGTGCTCGGTCGCCGCGCGCGTCTTTCGCGAGATGAAGATCTTCAGTTACGACCCCTCCGATCGCGTGGTGCCCGATCCCGGCTGCGCCGAGGAGCGCGGCTACAAGGGGCGCGCCTTCATTTCGGTCCCCGTCCTGTACGCCGCGCCGGGCGGCACGCCCAAGCCGATCGGCGTCATCAACCTGACGGACCGGCTCGGGACCGACGCCTTTACCGCGGGCGACCGCAAGCTCGTCGCGGCGATCGCGAACCAGATCGGGGCGGCGATCGAAAACGCGCGACTCGTCGAGCGCGACCAGGGGCAACAGCGCGTGCGGCGCGAGCTGGAGCTGGCGCACGACCTGCAGCTCAAGCTCATGCCCTCGCCGCTCGTCGTCGCCGCGAAGGCGGACGTCGCCGCGCGCTGCCGCTCCGCGGACTCGGTGGGCGGCGATTTCTACAACCTGCTGAGCCTGCACGGCGACCGGATCGGCGTGATGATCGGCGACGTCTCGAGCCACGGATTCGGCGCGGCGCTGATCATGGCGCTGGCGATGGCGGCCTCCGGGATCCACGCGGAAACCGCCGAATCGCCGAGCGAAGCGTTGCGGCAAATGGAAGGCTCCCTCGCCGAAGAGCTGGCCCACACCGAGATGTTCTTGAGCTTGTTCTATGCGGTGATCGATCCGCCGGCGGGCCGAATCGCCTACGCCAACGCCGGCCATCCGCACGCGTTTCTCGTCGACGGCCGTACCGGGGGCGCGCAGCGGCTCGAAGCCACGCGTCCGCCGCTGGGCCTCGGCGTGGGCGGTGAGGAGCAGTCCAAGCCGTGGCGCCGCCGCGAGGCGATCCTCGCGTTGTTTACGGACGGCCTGGTCGACGCGCGCAACGAAGCCGGTGACCGGTTCGGGGAGGAGCGCGTCTTGAGTCACGTGCGCAACCTGCGCACCCAGACGGCCCGGGAAATCCTCGAAGCCGTCTTCACCGACATCGCCGCGTTTACCGGCGGCGCCCCCGCTAGCGACGACCGTACCCTCGTCCTGCTCAAGGCTTGACTGCTCGCCGGCTGGGCCAGCATTTCCTCAGTGATCCGACGATTCTCGCCCGCATTGCCGATGCCCTCGAAGCACGACCGGGTGAGTCGGTCATCGAGATCGGGCCGGGCCACGGCGCGCTCACACGGGAATTGCTCGCTCGTGGGTTGCGAGTGACTGCGATTGAAAAGGATCGTGGACTGGCCGCGGCGCTCGGTACGCATGACAACCTGACTGTCGTCACCGGCGACGCACTCGAGCTTGACTGGCATAGCTATGGCGCAGATCAGGTGATCGGAAACATTCCTTACTACATCACCTCGCCACTCATTGATAAGGCGCTCGCGCCACCGATTCCCAAGCGCGTGATCTTCCTGATCCAGGACGAAGTCGCCGATCGTATCGCGGCCAAGCCCGGGGGCAAGATTTACGGGGCGTTGTCGGTGGGCGTCCAAGCCGTGTGTCGTGTCGAAAAGCTCTTCACGGTGGCGCCCGGAGCCTTCCGGCCCGCGCCGAAAGTCCGCAGCGCGCTGCTGCGGTTGACGCCCCTCGCCGAGCCGCTGGTGGGCCCCGGCGACGTCGCGGCGCTGCGCGTCTTCGTGACGGCGTGCTTCAGCAAGCGGCGCAAGCAGCTGCACAACGCGGTTCCGGGCGGGACGCCGGCGGCGCTGACGGCGCTGGGATTCGATCCCAAGGCCCGGCCCGAGACGCTCGTTCCTCGAGATTTCGTCCGCCTCTTGCGTTGGAGTCGGGAAAATGTGAAATAATTCACAATGCGGAAGATTTCCGACAGCACGGTGCGCCGTCTCTCCCTGTATCTCCGTTTCCTCGAGCAGTCATCGGCCCAAGGGCGCACCACGATCTCGTCGGGAGAGTTGGCCCGCCTGGGCGGCACCACGTCGGCCCAAGTCCGCAAAGACCTCTCGTTCTTTGGCTCCTTCGGCAAACGCGGCCTCGGCTACGCCGTCCCGGAGCTCGCCGCCAAGATCCAGGGCATCCTGGGACTGCAGCGCACCTATCGCGTGGTGCTCGTCGGGGCGGGGAAGATGGGCGGCGCGTTGGTGCAGTACCAGGGATTCCGGCAGCGCGGTTTTCACGTCACCGCGATCTACGACCAAGACGCGCGCAAGATCGGCTCCCGCTGGAACGGCCTGGTGGTGCGCGACGTGAAGCACCTCGAGGCGGATCTCAAGAAAGAACCGATCGACATTGCCATCGTCGCGACGCCGGGCGCTGCGGCCCAGGAGGTCGTGGATCGTCTGGTGCGCTGCGGCGTCAAAGCGATCCTCAACTTCGCCCCCGTGCCGCTCTCGGTCCCCGCGGATGTCGAGGTGAAAACCGTCAACATGGCCCTGGAACTCGAGACGCTGAGCTACGCTTTGGCCAATCGTTAGATTGCTGGCCATGCCGCGCGTCCATGTCACGTCCGAAATCGGCCCTCTGCGGGCCGTTCTCGTCCATACCCCCGGCAGCGAGCTGCTCGCGGTCACGCCGGGGAACCGCGAAGACTACCTCTACGACGACATCATCGATCTGGAGAGCGCCCAGCGGGAGCACCGGCGCCTCGTGGCGGTGCTGGAGCGGTTCGCGGAGGTGCATGAGGTGCGCAACCTGCTCACCGAGCTGGCCGCGCGGCCTGACGTCCGCGAATTCCTGACGACGCGGGCCCTCGAGGTCGTCCCCTCCGACGTGCTGGCGAAGCAGTTCGCGGCGCTCCGTCCCGAAGATCTGGTGGCGCTCATGGTCGAGGGCGCCGTGGAAGACGCCGGGCCGATCGCCCGGGCCCTGAACGAAGTGGGCTACGCCCTGCCGCCGCTCCCGAACCTCTTCTTCACACGCGACGTGGGCATCGTGATCGGCGAGCATTCGATCATCGGCTCGATGCGCTACGGGGTGCGCTGGACCGAAGAGCTGCTGATCAAGGCGCTGTTCCGATATCACCCGAACCTCGAGAACGCCGGGATCCTCTACGACGGCTCCGAGGAGAAGCGCAACAACTACACGCTGGAGGGCGGCGACGTGCATCCGATCCGCCCCGACCTGGTGGTCTTGGGCTTCAGCGAACGGTCGAGCCCCGCCGCGCTCGACCACTTGTGCGAGCTGGTCTTCGAGCACTGCAACGTCACCGACGTCGTGATCGTCGTGCTTCCCGCCGAGCGCACGGCGATCCACCTCGACATGATCTTCACGCAGATCGACAAGGAAGTCTGCTGCGTCTATCCGCCGCACTTCGTGGGCCCGGAGCGGCTGGCGGTGCTCCATCGGAAAAAGAAATCCAAAGGCGTGAAGGAGATGCCGAACTTCTTCGCCGCGATGCAGGCGGTGAATCAACCGCTCGAGCCGGTCTTCTGCGGTGGCAGCCAGCGCACGGTCCAGGAGCGCGAGCAGTGGGCCTCGGCATGCAACTTCTTCACGGTGCGCCCCGGCATCGCGCTCAGCTACGCCCGCAACGAGGCGACCCTCACCGAGCTCGAGCACGCCGGCTTCCGGATCATCTCCGCGGTGAACCTCCTCACCGGCGAGGACGCATTCGAGGACGGGGAGCGCGGCGTGATCACGATGGAAGGGAGCGAGCTGGTAAGGGGCGGCGGGGGCCCTCGCTGCATGACCCTGCCGCTGCGGCGGGACGACATCTGAACGGCCTGGACGCGCTCCCGGCGTCGAGTCTGTCCACGCGGGCCGTGGCCCATCTCGAAGCGTGGGGAGGGCCCGCCGGCAGTCTCGCCATCGTGCGCGACGTCTTAGGGCTGGCGCACGCGAACCGCCACACCGCTGATCGCATCGCCACCGCGCTGCTCGGGTCCGATCCGCGCTTTGCGCGGACGATCGATGGACGCTGGACCCTCGTCGCCCCCGTCGGGTCGAGTCCTTCGCTCGCGAGTTGCCGCTTCGCGGTCGTGGACGTCGAGACGACGGGCGTTCGCGCCCGCCGTGGTGACCGCATCATCGAGATCGCCGTGGTGATCGACGGCAACGTCGCGTTCCACTCGCTCGTCAATCCCGGCTTCCCGATTTCGCCGTTCGTCGGCAGTCTGACCGGGATCACCGACGGCATGTTGCGCGAGGCGCCTCCCTTCGACGCCGTCGTGGACGGCTTGCTCGACGCCTTACGTGGTACGGTGTTCGTAGCGCACAACGCCCGCTTCGACTGGGCCTTTGTGTCCGCCGAGGTGACCCGCGCGCGTGGACTCCTGCTCCAGGGGCCGCGGGTGTGCACCATGCGCCTGGCGCGTCGCCTGCTGCCCGACTTGCCGCGCCGCAATCTCGACACGGTCAGCTACCACTTCGGCATCACGATCGAAGGCCGGCACCGGGCGGTGGGCGATGCGGTAGCCGCAGCTCGGGTTCTGGGCCGCCTGGTGGGGATGGCGCGGGATCGTGGAGCAGTGACGCTGGCAGACCTTCTGGGTATCGGGTCCCGGGTACCGGGTACCGGGTCTGCACCACCCGATACCCGAGACCCGATACCCGGTACCTAGCCAATGCGCACCACATTCCGTGTAGGTCACGTCACTTGCCATGCGCTCGAGGGCGGCACGCAGCGTCTAGATGGGGGGGCTATGTTCGGCGTCGTCCCGAAGCCGCTGTGGGAGCGCCGCATCCCCGCCGACGAACGCAACCGCATCCCCCTCGCGCTCCGCTGCCTCCTCGTCGAGCATGACGACGGGCTGGTCCTCATCGACACCGGGATCGGGAACAAGGAAGACGAGAAGTTCCGCGGCATCTATGGCGTCGAGAACGAGGGCAACGAGGGGCGGACGCAGCTCGAGGGCGCGCTGCGCGAGCTGGGGCACGGGCCTGACGACATTCGCTGGGTCATCAATACGCACCTGCACTTCGATCACGCTGGGGGCGACACGTGGCGCGATCCGTCGGGGAAGATCGCGCCGGCGTTCCCCAGGGCGCAGTACGTGGTGCAGCGGGGCGAGCTGGAGTTCGCGCGCCACACGAACGAGCGCACGGCGGGGAGCTACCTGGCGCACAACTTCGCGGGGATCGACTTCAAGCTCCTCGAGGGCGAGGCCCAACCACTTCCGGGAATCCGGTGCCTCCCCACGCCCGGCCACGTCCCATTCCACCAGTCGGTGTTGATCGAGAGCGGCGGCGAACGCGCCTGTTTTCTCGCGGACCTGGTCCCGACCTCGGCACACCTGCCCCTGCCATGGATCATGGGCTACGACTTGGAGCCCCTGGTGACCCTCGAGTCGCGACGCCGGCTCTACGCTCGCGCCGAGGGGGAGGGTTGGCTGCTGGTGTTCGAGCATGACCCGGCAGTGGTCGCGGGGCGGCTCGGCCGGGACGGCAAGGCGTTTGGGCTTGTGGAGCCCATCCCGCTCGGGTAACTTCGTGCGCACAATACGGTAAGCGGGCGCGCGGCGCCCCACCCGCTTCGCCTCTCTTTGAGAGTGCGACAGGGTTCGAAGGCTGCGACGGCTGGAAGGTGACGGCCGCCGGGCTCTGCGGATCTCGGGTGGGCCACGAGATCCGCTTTTTTATCGCTCCAACGGAGGAGACTCGACACCTGGCAATTCCCGACAGCAGAGCACCGCGCACTCGCGTCAACCGGCAAATCCGCATCAGCCCGGTGCGAGTGATCGCGGACAACGGCGACCAGCTGGGAGTGTTGACGATCGACGAGGCCATCGCGGCCGCGCAGGAACGCGGTCTCGATCTGGTGGAAGTTGCCCCGCTCGCCCGGCCGCCCGTCGTGAAGATCATGGATTACGGGAAGTTCAAGTTCGAGCAGGCGAAGGCGGCGCGGGCGGCGAAGAAAAAGCAGCACGTCATTCATCTGAAGGAAGTGAAGTACCGGCCTGGGATCGACGATCACGATTTCGCGTTCAAGACCCGGCACGCCCGCGAGTTCCTCGCCGAGGGGAACAAGGTGAAGGTGACGATGATGTACCGCGGGCGGCAGATGGCGCACATCGAGCTGGGCCGGGAAGTGCTGGATCGCGTCGCGCTCGAGTTGAAGGACATCGGCAAGATCGAGCAGGACCCGAAGCTCGAGGGCCGCAACATGTCAATGGTGCTCGCACCGAAATAGAGGAAGCAATGCCGAAGATGAAATCCAAGCGCGCGCTGCGGAAGCGCGTTCGCTTGACAGGGACCGGGAAGATGCGCCGCTACCATGCCAACAAGCGGCACAACCTGGGCTCGAAGCATCCCAAGCGGAAGCGTCGCCTGCGCAAAGCGACGCTCGTCTCGCACGCGGAACGACGCCTCAAGCGCCTGTTGATGGCGTAAGGAGACACCATGCCTCGCGTCAAAAGCAACGTCGCGCGCCTGAAGCGCAAGAACAAAGTGATGAAGCTCGCCAAGGGATACTGGGGCGGGCGCAGCAAACTCTGGAAGGCGGCCAAGGAGGCCACCGAGCGGGCGGCGAAGTACGCCTACCGCGACCGGCGCGCCAAGAAGGGCGAATTCCGCCGCCTCTGGATCCAGCGCATCAACGCCGCGGCCCGGCTGCACGAGCTGTCGTATAACAAGTTTATGAACGGCCTCAAGAAGGCCGGGGTCGAGATCAACCGGAAGGTCCTCGCCGATCTCGCCGTGCGCGATCCGTCGGCGTTCGAGCAGCTGGCGGAGGTCGCGAAGAAGGCTCTCTGAGCATGAGTCTCGAAGCGCTGCGGGAGCGTCTCAAAGAGATTCCGCTGGCCGACGAGCGCCGGCTTCAGGAGCTGAAGACCGAGCTGCTGGGCCGCAAAGCCGGCGCGCTCACCGAAATCTTGAAGGGCCTCGCCAGTCTCGACCCGGCGACGCGCAAGACCGTCGGCGCGGCGGCCAACGCCTTGAAGCGCGAGCTCGAGGAAGCGATCGACGCGCGCGAGCGGGCCTTGAAGCGCGGCGCCGCGCAGCCTCCCCCCGGTGGCGTCGATCTCACGATGCCCGCCCGCCAAGAGTGGCGCGGCGGGATCCACATCGTCACCCAGGTGGTGGACGAGATCTGCGGCATCTTCCGCGAGCTGGGCTTCACTCGCGCCGTCGGCCCCGAGGCCGATACCGAGCGCAACAATTTCTACGCGCTGAACTTCCCCAAGGATCACCCGGCGCTCGACGCTCAGGACAGCTTCTATCTGGGGGGCGACGTGGTGCTGCGCACGCACACCTCGCCGGTCCAGATCCGCACCCTCGAGGCCTACAAACCTCCTGTGCGCGTCGTGATTCCGGGGCGCTGCTACCGCCGCGATCCCTTCGACGCATCGCACTCCCCAGTCTTCGAGCAGATCGAAGGCCTCGCGGTGGACGAAGGCATCACGTTCGTGGACTTGAAGGCGACGCTCGCCACCTTCGCGCGCCGCATCTTCCGCCCCGACACGCGCGTGCGCTTCCGGCCCTCGTACTTCCCGTTCACGGAGCCCTCGGCCGAGATGGACGTGGAGTGCCAGCTGTGCAACGGCTCCGGCTGTTCGGCGTGCAAGCAGTCGGGGTGGATGGAGATCCTCGGGTCCGGCATGGTGCACCCCGCCGTGCTCGAGAACTGTAAGGTGGATAGCGAGAAGTACACGGGGTTCGCCTGGGGCATGGGACCCGAGCGCATCGCGATGCTGCGCCACGGCATCCCCGACATTCGGCTCTTCCTCGAGAACGACGTGCGCTTTCTGCGGCAGTTTGCGGATTGATCGTCTCGCGCCGCTGGCTCGAGGCGCTGCTGGCGCGCCCGCTCGACGCGAAGGACGTCGCCGACCGGCTGTCCAACCTGTGCGCGCCGGTGGACGGGGTTGTGCCGCTGCATCAGGACCTGGGCGACGTGCTCATCGCGCGCGTCCTCGAGGTCAAGCAGCACCCCAACGCAGATCGCCTGTCGCTGTGCTCCGTGGATGCCGGTGGTCCCGCGCCGCTCGAGGTCGTCTGCGGCGCACCCAATGTGCAGGCGGGGAAGGCCTATCCCTTCGCGCCCATCGGCGCGACGCTGCCGGGTGGGTTAAAGCTCGACCGCCGCAAGATCCGCGGCATCGAATCGAACGGCATGCTCTGCTCGGCCAAAGAGCTGGGACTCGGCGCCGACCACGCCGGGATCCTCGAGCTCGACACCACCGCCGCCCCCGGCACGCGCTTCCTCGATGCACTGCCGATCGCCGACGACCAGATCGTCCTCGACGTGGGGGCGAATCGGCCGGATCTGCTCTGTCATCGCGGTGTGGCGAGAGAACTGGCGGCGGTGATGGGGGGGACGGTAAAGCTGCCGCCATTTGGCGGTTCGGCGGATAGCCGGTTAGTCGGTTCGAAACACCAACCGCCTAACCGCCAAACCGCCCGGGGTGTGGTGGACGGAGTTGAAGTAAGACTAGAAGACCCGGAGGGGGCTCCGAGGTACATGATTGCCGTTATCCGGGGGGTTCGGGTGGCGGCAAGTCCCGCCTGGCTGGCGCATCGCATCGGCGCGCTCGGCCATCGCTCGATCAACAACATCGTCGATGCGACGAACTACATCCTCTTCGAGATCAACCAGCCGCTCCACGCCTTCGACCTCGCCAAGCTGCGCGGCCCGGCAGTTGTGGTGCGTCGAGCGAAGGCGGCTGAAAGAATCGTCACGCTGGACGGCGTCGAGCGAAAGCTCACGGCGGAGATGACGGCGATCTGCGACGCCGAACGCCCCACGATCGTCGCGGGGGTGATGGGAAGCGCGGAGTCAGAGGTCTCGGGCGAAACGACCGACCTGGTGCTCGAGTGCGCCTACTTCCAGCCGACGCGCATCCGCCGCACGCGCCGCGCACTGGGTATCGCGAGCGAGTCGAGCTATCGGTTCGAGCGCGGCATCGACATGCTCGCCATGCCTGATGCGCTGGGACGCGCCATCGATCTGATCCGCGCGGTTGCGGGCGGCGAGGTGCGCGAGGCGCCGCTCGACCTCTGGCCCGAGCCGCAGCAGCCTCGCAGCGTGTTCCTGCGTCCGGAGCGCGTCGGCCACTTGCTCGGCGTGTCCGTGGCACGTCCGGAGATCGAGCGGCTCCTCTCCGCCGTCGGCTTTGTCGCGGCACCCAAGGACGAGCGCCTGGCGGTGCAGGTCCCCGGCTGGCGCCCAGACGTCACGCGCGAGGTCGATCTCATCGAGGAAGTCGCCCGGCTGCGCGGCTATCAGACCTTTCCCGATGAGCTGCGGCCCTACCGGCCCGGCACCGTGCCCGACGCGCCCTCCGAGGTCACGCTCGCGCGGATCCGCGAGTGGCTGGTGCGTGGTGGCCTGTTGGAGGCGCGGACGCTGCCGCTGGGCCCCGCCGACGATCCCACGGCGATAGCCGTCCAAAACCCCCTCTCGGCCGAGGAGGCGCATCTGCGGAGCCGGCTCTTGCCCGGCCTGATGCGACGAGTGGAGCACAATTGGCGCGCCGGCGAGCGCGATGTGCGGCTTTTTGAGGTCGGGACGGTCTTCAGGGCGGCGAACGACGGCGCAGGGCGGCGGGAGGGCGGCCTCCCCGACGAACAGCTATGGCTGGGAATCGTGCTGACCGGTGCTCGGCGGCCCCCCGATTGGTCCCAAGGAGGGGGTGCGAAAGTACCTGATATGGACATATGGGACCTGAAGCGCCACTTTGAGTTAGCTGTGGCGGTGGCCTCCCCCGGGTCTACGGTACGCCCCACGGAGGACGGGGCGGGGTGGGTGGCGGTTCGGGGAGACGGCGCCGTTGGCCGAGCCGGGCTCCTCGAAGCCGACGCGCCGAAGTGGGCGGGGCCTCTATACGGGCTCGAAATCCGGATTGTCGTGGCGCCGCCCCCGGTGGCCCGGTACGAAGCGCTCCCGACCCAACCGTCGGTCCAGCGTGACGTCTCGCTGGTCGTGCCGGTGGGTGTGACGGCGGCCGCGATCGAGGCAGCGCTCCGGAAGGCCGGTGGGCCGTTGCTCACCCGGCTCGATGTCCTGGACGAGTACCGAGGGGCCGGTCTGCCGGCGGGGACGCGCGGTGTCACGTGGCGCTGCACCTTCCGGGATCCGGCCCGCACGTTGACGGAAAAAGAGGTCGATGCGCCACTCGGCAAGATGCTGAGCGCGCTGGAGGGTGAGCTTGACGTACGTCGGCGAGAGGCTTGAGGTTCGGGAAGCGATCGATCAGCTCGAGACGATCCTGCGCGACGTCGCGGAGGAGCTCTCGGGCTGGCGGGCGCGCGCCCTCAAGGCCGAAGCCGAGCTGAAGACCGGCGGCGTGAAGAGCGCCGTCCCCAAGCACATGCCCGGCGCGTCGGACTCGGACGCCGAGAACAAGGTGTTGCGACAACGCGTAGAAGCGGCGCGCTCGCGCGTGCACGAGCTGTTGCAGCGACTCACATTCCTCGAAGAGCAGGCGCGGGAGCCCGTCCGGGGGAACGTTGGGGCAGCCGAAGCGGCCGGAGGGGCGAAGTGAGCACCAAACTGCACGCCGTGCGGGTGATGATCGGCGGCGAGGAGTACACGGTCCGCTCCGACCTGCCGCCCGAGTACACGCGGGAGGTTGCCGCGTACGTCGATCAGGCGCTCAAGAAGGTGCTGAGCCAGGGGCCGCTCGTGGAAACGCATAAGGCGGCCATTCTCGCGGCGCTCGATATCACGAACGAGCTGTTCCAGGCCAAAAAGGGCGAGCGCGAGGTCGCGGCGCGGCTCGCCGCGGTGGCGGACGATCTCGCGAAGATGCTGCCGCCGGGGAAACGGAAAGTCGCGCTAGGCCATTAGCCTCTATTCACCTGAGCCCACCCGGCTTCGGTGCGAAGGGATAGATCCATGTTCGCAATCATTGCGGCCGTTCTCGGCGGCGGCATCGTCGCGGGGACGGCTTTGTACATCCTGGATGGGCGGCTGCGGGCGCGGGCTGCCCGCGCCGCGGAAGACGCGGCGCGCGCGCTCGAGGAGTCGCGCCAGCGCATCGCCCTCGCGGCCAAAGAAGAGGTGGTCGCCGCGCGCGAGCAACTCCAGCAACAGCTCACCCGGCGCGAGCAGACACTGGATCAGAAGCTCAGCGCCGTCGAGCAGCGCGATCAGGACTTGAAGCGCCGCGAGCAGCAGCTCGAGCAACGCACCCGCGCGCTGGGGCAGCGCGAGCAAGAGATCGTCGTGCGGCTCGAGCACGTGGCCGGTCTGTCGGCCGCCGACGCCAAGCAGGAGTTGGTGCGGCGTCTCGAGGACACGGCGCGCGACGACGCCGCCGCCCTGGTGCGCGACATCAAAGAACAGGCCAAGAAGAGCGCCGACCGCGAGGCGAAGAAGATCGTCGCGCTCGCCATCCAGCGCATCGCGGCGGAACAGACGGCGGAGTCGAGCGTCTCCGCCATTCCGCTCCCCTCGGATGAGCTCAAGGGCCGCATCATCGGGCGCGAGGGCCGCAACATCCGCGCGTTCGAGGCCGCCACGGGTGTCGACGTGATCATCGACGACACCCCCGACACCGTCGTCGTGTCGTGCTTCGATCCGGTGCGCCGCGAAGTCGGGCGCCTGGCGCTGGAGCGCCTCATCGCCGACGGGCGCATCCACCCCGGCCGCATCGAGGAAGTCGTCAAGAAGGCGCAGGCCGACGTGGACGCGAGCATTGCCGAGGCGGGAGAGCAGGCGGTGTACGAAACGGGGATCCACGGTCTGCACCCCGAGCTCGTGAAGCTCGTCGGCCGCATGAAGTACCGGACCTCCTACGGACAGAACATCCTGGAGCACTCGAAAGAGGTCGCCTGGCTCGCCGGCATCATCGCCGCCGAGTTGAAGCTCGACACCTTGCTCGCCAAGCGCGGCGGCCTGCTCCACGACATCGGCAAAGTCCTCACGCACGAGCACGACGGCACGCACGTACAGCTCGGCGTCGAGGTGGCCACGAAGTACGGCGAGCAGCCCCCCGTGATCAATTGCATTGCGGCCCATCACGACGACGTGCCGCACGAGTCGTCTGTGAGCGTGGTGGTGCAGGCGGCCGATGCCATATCGGGATCTCGCCCCGGGGCGCGCCGCGAGGCGTTCGAGACCTACGTGAAGCGGCTCACCCAGCTCGAGGAGATCGCCGCGGAGTTCAAGGGTGTGGAGAAAGTCTTCGCGATTCAGGCGGGGCGGGAGGTACGGGTGGTGGTCACGCCCGATGTCGTAGACGACGCGGGCGCCGCGCGGCTCACCGAGCAGATCGCCCGCAAGATCGAGCGCGATCTGCAGTATCCGGGGCAGATCCGGGTGGTCGTCATCCGGGAGACACGGGCGGTGGATTTTGCCAAGTAGCGCCACCATCATCGACGGCACCGTGGTGGCTAAAGCCATGCGGGCGGAGCTGACTGGCGAGATCGACGCCCTAAAACGCGGTGGTGTGACCCCGGGGCTCGCCGCGGTGCTCGTGGGGGACAATGCGGCGTCGCAAGTTTACGTGCGCATGAAGGGCAAGGCGTGCGACGAAGCGGGGCTCTACCACGAGACGATCAAGCTCCCCAAGGACACGACCGAAGGCGATCTTCTCGCGCTCATCGAGCGACTCAATCTCGATCACAAGATTCACGGAATCCTGGTGCAGCTCCCGCTGCCGTCCCAAATCACCGAGACACGCGTGCTGCGGCGCATCGATCCTGCCAAGGATGTCGACGGGTTTCACCCCGAGAACGTCGGCAAGGTGTCGATCGGCGACCCCAGCGGCTTCCGCCCCGCGACGCCCTACGGTGTCCAACAGCTCTTGATCAAGAGCGAGGTGGACACGACCGGGCGCCACGCGGTCGTGGTGGGCCGGTCGAACCTCGTCGGTCGTCCCATGGCCGCCCTGTTGCTTCAGAACGGGCCGGGGGGCAACGCCACGGTCACCGTGTGCCACTCGCGCACCCGCGACATCGCCAGTGTCACGCGCCAGGCCGACATCCTGATCGTCGCGATCGGGAAACCGGAGTTCGTGACCGCAGACATGATCAAGCCGGGCGCCGTCGTGATCGACGTCGGCGTGAATCGCGTGGACGATCCCTCGCTGAAGCAGGGGTACCGGCTCGTCGGGGATGTGCAATTCGCGGAGGCCAAGAAAGTCGCCGGCGCGATTACGCCCGTGCCGGGCGGCGTGGGGCCGATGACGATCACGATGCTGCTCTACAACACCGTCCAGGCGGCGCGGCAATGGGCGCACCCATAACCCCGGGGCCACGCCCCGGGGTTGGGGGTGCGCAGGGGCTGGATTTGTTCGCTGCTGCGTCCAGCGAGGGTGCCTGGACCGTCAGCGAAGTGACGCGCCGCGCCCGCGCGGTGATCGAAGCGGGGCTGCCGCCGCTCTGGGTGCGCGGCGAAGTCACGGGCTTCAAAGCGTGGCGCTCCGGCCACTGGTACTTCTCGTTGCGCGACAAGTTCTCGCAGATTCGCTGCGTGATGTTTCGCGACGACAATCGCCGGCTGCCTGGGTCGCCGCCCGACGGCACGCAGGTCTTCGCGTTCGCGCGGCCCACCGTCTACGACGACAAGGGCGAGTTCCATCTCGTCATCAAGGAGCTGCTTTCGACGGAGCAGGGCGGGCTGTGGAAGCTCGCCTTCGAGAAGGCCAAGGCTGCGCTGCTGAAGGACGGCCTGCTCGATCCCGCCCGCAAGCGTCGCCTGCCGCCGTTCCCGCGCCGCATCGCCGTCGTGACGAGCCCCGACGGCGCCGCGTTGCGCGACATCGAGGCGATCATCACAAGGCGCTGGCCCCTCGCCGAGCTGGTGCTCGTGGCAGCCAAGGTGCAGGGCGAGGGAGCCGAGGCATCCGTGTGTGCGGCGATCGCGCGGCTCGGAAAACTCGACGTCGACGTCGCCATTGTGGGACGCGGCGGCGGTTCCGCCGAAGACCTCTGGACCTTCAATAGCGAGCGCGTAGCACGCGCCGTGGCCGCCGTGCCCGTTCCAGTCATCTCGGCGGTGGGTCACGAGACCGACGTGACGTTGTGCGACCTCGTCGCGGACCTGCGGGCGGCGACCCCGTCCGCCGCGGCCGAAGCCGCGACCCCCGATCGGGTCGAAGTCCTGGCCCTGGTCGAGCTCTTGGGCGAGCGCCTCGCGCGCGGCCTGTCGCAACGCGCGCAGCGCGCCGTGGATCGATTGGGCCGCATGAGTGATCGCCTGACGGGCGGAGTGCAGTTCCGGCTCGAGCAGGCCCGCGCACTGCTCACGGCGCACGGCGCGCGCTTGGACGCCCTCAGTCCGTTGAAGGTGCTCGCCCGCGGCTACGCGGTCGCGCGCGACGAGCATGGCCGCGTGCTGAAGCAGGTGAAGCAGCTCCCGGCGGGGCGCGAGTTCACGCTGCGCGTGACCGATGGAGAGGTCGATGCCCGGGTTCGGTGAGCAGCTCGAGCGTCTCGAGGCCATCGTCCGGAAACTCGAGGCCGAGGATTTGGATCTCGACGAAGCGCTGAAGCTGTTCGAGGAAGGGGTCGAGCGGTTGCGCGCCGCGCGCGATCAGCTCACGCAGGCCGAGGTGAAGGTCAAGAAAGCGCTCAAGGGTGAAGGCCCCAGCCGCTAGTCGGGGACTCGCTGCCTATCTCGCCGACGCCCGTGCTCGCGTGGACACGGTCCTCGAGGCGTGGGCGAAGCGAGGCGACGATGTCATTCGCTACAGCCTCCTGGGCGAAGGCAAGCGGCTCCGGCCGACCCTCGTGTTCGCCGCGCATGAGGCGCTAGGCGGGACGGGAGGGGAAGGCGTCGCAGAGCTCGCCGCCGCCGTCGAGGTCGTCCACGCGTATTCCCTCGTGCACGACGATCTCCCTTGCATGGACGACGACGACTTGCGGCGTGGCCGGCCGACGGCGCACCGCGCCTTCGATGTGCCGCGCGCCACGCGCGCCGGTTACCAGATGGTGGCGCTCGCGGCCCGCGTGCTGGCGCACGGGCTCGACGCGCTGCGGCTGTCGACGAGCCGCAACCAGCAGATTGCGTTGGAGCTGTTCCGCGCCGCTGGAGCAGGCGGGATGATCGGCGGCCAGGCGCTGGACCTCGAGGCGGAGGCGAAGACCCTGCCGATCGACCAGCTCGCCGAGGTGCACCGCCGCAAGACGGGCGCCTTGATCGCCGCGTCGTGCGTCATCGGTGGCCTCGCGGCGGGAGACGACGCGCCGCAGGGCCACGTCGAGGCGTTGCGCGCCTACGGCCAGGCGATCGGACTCGCCTTCCAGATCGCCGACGACGTCCTCGACGCCACGGCCACGTCCGACCAGCTCGGCAAAACAGCCGGGAAAGACGCCGCGCGGGCCAAGGCGACGTTCGTGACGCTCTTGGGCGTCGGGACGGCCCGCGCGGAGGCAGAACGACTCGCGGCGCAGGCGGTAGACCAGCTGCGGCAAGCGGGGTTAGTTTCCCCTACGCTGGTGGAGTTGGCACACTACATCGTGACGAGGCCCAACTGACCGTGTCCGTGCTCGAGACGATCCACAGTCCCGACGACGTCAAGAAGCTGCCCCGCGCCGAGCTGCAGGTGCTCGCCGACGAAGTGCGGCAGCGCTTGATCGACGTCGTCTCCCAAACCGGTGGGCACATCGGGGCGGGGCTGGGTGTCGTGGAGCTCACCGTCGCGTTGTGCTGGGCCTTCGACTCGCCGCGCGACAAGATCGTCTGGGACGTCGGTCACCAGGGCTACCCGTGGAAGATTCTCACGGGCCGGAACGACCGGCTGTCCACGCTGCGGCAGCAGGGAGGCCTGTCAGGGTTTCTGCGCAGATCTGAGAGTGTACATGACCAGTTCGGGGCCGGTCATGCGGGTACTGCGTTATCGGCGGCTTTCGGCATGGCCACCGCCCGTGACCTGAAGGGCGAAGACTTCAAGGTCGTCGCCGTCGTGGGCGACGGCGCGATGACGTGCGGCCTCCCCTACGAGGCGATGAACAACGCCGGCCATTCGGGGCGCGACATCATCCTCGTCCTGAACGACAACGGCATGTCCATCGCGCCGAACGTCGGCGCCATCAACAAGTACCTCGGCTCGATCATCGCGAATCCCATGACCGTGCGGCTGCGCGAATGGGTGAAGGGGATGATCGAGAAGACCTCGCACATCGTCGGCGGTCCGAAGCTCGTCGAGTTCGCCAAGAGCGTCGAGGAGAGCATCAAGAATCTCTGGTCGCCGGGGATGCTGTTCGAGGAGCTGGGGTTCCGCTACTTCGGTCCGATCGACGCGCACAACGTCGAACAGCTGATTCAGACCTTCGACATCGTGAAGACGCTCAAGGGACCCCGCGTCGTGCACGTGATCAGCGAGAAGGGCAAAGGCTTCCCGCTTCCGGAGCCCGACCTCGAGAAGTATCACGCCCGCGCGCCTTACGACCCCGTCACCGGCAAACTCAAGTCGGTGAGCGGCGGGCCGCCGCAGTGGACCAAGATCTTCGGCGACGCGATCACGCAGCTCGCGGCGGAGGATCCGAGCTTCGTCGCGATCACGGCGGCGATGCCGTCGGGGACCGGCACGAACATCTTCCAGAAAAAGTGGCCCGAGCGGTTCTTCGACGTGGGCATCGCCGAGGGGCACGCGACGACGTTCGCGGCGGGCCTCGCGACGCAGGGCGTGCGACCGATCGTCACGATCTATTCCACGTTCCTGCAACGTGCCTATGACTCGATCATTCACGACGTCGCGATTCAGAAGCTCCCCGTGATCTTCTGTATGGACCGCGCCGGCATGGTGGGCGAAGACGGCCAGACGCACATGGGGCTCTACGACATCGCGTACATGCTGGCGGTCCCGCACATGACCGTGACGGCGCCCAGGGACGGCGCCGAGCTGATCGGGCTGCTGCGCTGCGCCTTGGCGCACCAGGACGGGCCCTTCTCGTTGCGGTATCCACGCGACAAGGCACCCGCGGAGGCGCCGCCCGCCGCGGAGGTCGCGCCGATCCAGTACGGGACGTGGGAGCTGCTCCGCAAGGGCAAGCACTGCGCGATTCTCGCCGTCGGCGTGATGTGCAAGGCGGCGATGGAGGCTGCCGAGGATCTCGACGCGACCGTCGTCAACGCTCGATTCCTGAAGCCGATGGATCGGGAGATGCTCGATGCCGTGGTCCGCGATCACAAGCTGCTCGTCACCGTCGAGGACGGGACCGTGGTGAACGGATTTGGCGCGGCGCTCGCCGGGCTGGTGCAGACGACGGCGCCCGATGTGCGCGTCGTGGCGCTGGGCGTCCCCGATCGCACCTACGAGCACGCGCCGCGCGCGCAGCAGCTGGCCGAGGTCGGCCTCACCGGCCCCGGCATCGCCGCGCGCATCCGCGCCCTCGCCGCCGAAGAGTCGCTCACCGCGCGATGAACGTCGGGGTCGTCGGCAACCCCAGCTATCGCGATCTCGGGACCATCCTGGCGACGTTGAGTCGGGCCGCCTCGCGTTTCGGCTTCACGCTCTACACCGAAGACAGCCTGCAGTCGTTGTGGCCCGACCCGAAGCCGGCTCCCCTCGGCGCCACGGACATGCTCGACTGCCTGCTGACCTTGGGCGGCGACGGCACGCTGCTGCGTGGTGCCCGCTCGTTGAACGGCGCCAACACGCCGATTCTCGGAATCAATCTCGGCCGCGTCGGCTTTTTGACGACCGCGTCACCGCAAACGCTCGAGTGGGCGCTCGACGCGATCGTCCGCAAGGCGTATGCGACCGAGTCACGCCTCACGCTGCAGTCGTCGATCACCGATAAGAACGGCAAGACCCGCGTCGAACCCACCGTCCTGAACGACGTCGTGGTCCACAAGGGCGGCGTCGCGCGCGTCGTGCGGCTCAAGGTCATCGTGGATGGCGACGAGGTGGGCCAGTACTCGTCCGATGGTATCATCGTCTCCACGCCGACGGGATCGACGGCCTACTCGATGTCGGCGGGTGGGCCGGTCGTCGTGCCCGGCGTCGACGCGATCGTCCTGACCGCGATCTGCCCCCACACGCTCGCCGTGCGGCCGCTGGTGTTGCCGGCGCACTGCACCGTCTCCATCGAGCCGATCCCGCCCTGGACCGATCAGGTGCTGGTGTCCTACGACGGCCAGGTCGGCACCACGATCCTCCCCGGCGAGCGCCTGCTGGTGAAGCGTGGCGACCGCCCGTTGCTGCTCATCCGCCTCGGCCCCGAGGGGTTCTTCGCGCGCATGCGCAAGAAGCTCCAATGGGGCGATCTCTCGGATCGAGAGCGCCGGTAGTGCTCACGGAGCTGCGCGTCCGCGACCTCGCCGTCATCGCCGACGTCACTCTTCCACTCCAGCCTGGCCTCAACGTCCTCACCGGCGAAACCGGAGCGGGGAAGTCGATGCTCGTCGATGCTCTCGCCCTGCTACTTGGCGAGCGAGCCTCCGCGGACATCGTGCGTCCCGGGGCCGAGAAGACCGTGATCGAGGCTCTCTTTGGGGATGACACCGTGCTCAAGCGGGAAGTGACCAGAGAGGGCCGGTCACGCGTGTGGATCAACGGTTCACCGGCGACCGTCGGCATGCTTGCGGAGATCGGGGCCACGCTCGTGGACCTGCACGGCCAACACGAGACTCAGTCGCTCCTGAAGGCCGATGCGCAACGCGACATGCTCGACGCATACGCGGGCGCCCAGGTCGAGCGAGTGGCGGTGCGAGATGCGCACCAACGACTCCGGGATCTGGAGCAGCGCGAGGCCGAGCTGGCGAACCGGCAGGACGAAGTGCGCCGCAAGGCCGATTACCTGCGACACGTGGTGCAGGAGATCGAGAAGGCCGCTCCCAAGGTTGGGGAGGACGACGCGCTCGAGACCGAGGCGAAGCGCCTCGCGCACGCCGACGAGCTGGGTCGACTGGCCCGAGAGTTAGAGACTACGGTAGACGCCACAGGATCGAGCCTCTCACGGGCTCACAAGATCCTCGCCGGCCTCGTCAAGGTCGATGCGTCGGTCGCCAAGTGGCAGGAGCTGCTCGACGCGGCATCGGCCAACGCGCAGGAGTTGGTGGAGGTGGCGCGGGACTATGCCTCGCAGATCGAATCCGATCCGGCGCGCCTGGCAGCCGTGGAACAGCGGCGCGACCTGCTGTTCCGTCTGCAACAGAAGTACGGACCGTCGATCCCCGACATCCTGGCGACCCGCGATTCCTCGGCACGCGAGCTGGAGCTGCTCGACACCGCCGACCTCGATCTCTCGAACCTCGCCGAGACCCGAGCCAAAGCCGCCACGGAATTCGGGCAGGCATGCGCCGCCCTTACAACGAAGCGGACTGCGGCTGCGAAGAACCTCTCGCAGGCCGTAAACGAACTTCTCCCCGCGCTCGGCATGGCTGACGGGCGCTTCGACGCGTCCTTCTCCCCTCTCCTTTCTCCCAAGGGTGACGGCGCCGAAGCCGTCGTCTTTCAGGTGACCCTCAACGTCGGCATGGAAGCGCGCCCCCTGGCCAGAGTTGCATCGGGCGGCGAGTTATCGCGCCTCATGCTGGCCCTGAAAGTCGTGCTCTCGGCGCACGACGCGGTGCCGACGCTCGTGTTCGACGAGGTCGATCAGGGCATCGGCGGTGAGGTGGGGGTCCGCGTCGGGGAAGCGCTCGCGCGTGTGGCCGATGGCGACCGCCAAGCATTGGTCATCACGCACCTGCCGCAGATCGCCGTCTACGCCGACCACCACCTCGTGGTGGCTAAGGGAAAGAAGAGTGGCGTGGCGACGAGCGATGTCGAGGTTGTGGAGGGCGAGGGGAGGGTGAAGGAGATCGCGCGGATGCTGGGTGACGCCGACATGGAGACGGCGCTGCGCCACGCCGCGGAGCTGCTCAGAACGGCCAGCGCGAAGTCCGCATCACGATCCGCAGCACCGTCGCCACGGGGATCAGCCCGCCGTAGCCGCTGACCGTCTGCTCGAACGACAACCCGCCTTCGACGTTGGGCCCCACATAGGTCACCGCTGCCCCGAGCCGCACCCGCCGTTCCGACGTCCCCGCATCGAGAACGCCGGCTGAGCGCGGAGTTCCAAGCGCCGTGGCGAGAGCCACGGAGTCAGCGGCGCTCGCGAACGTGTAGTGGTCTCGTCCCTTCGTGAAGTAGCCCAGCGTCACGCCGGCGCCCAGATGGGGCCCCAGCCGTAACAACGGGGCGAAGTCGACGCCGACATAGTCCCCCGGATCCCAGGCGAGCGTCGCCAGCGCCGCGGCCGGGACAAACAACGCGTCCTGGGGGGCGACGCGGCGGTCTCTGGTGCCGGGCCGCTGCTGACCGGCTCTCAACGACAGATTCAACCACACGCGATGAAAGAGCGTCGCTTCTTGTGTGACGCGCAGCTCGAGATCGGTCTGGTGATCGCCCGCCGCTACGTCGAACGCGTCGTTGGGAGAATCCTGGTGACCCGTCGGCAGTCGAACGAGCAGCGTCGCGGCCGCGGCCCAGTCGCGCGTTACCTCAAATCGATACTTCGCGGTCAGCTCGGCGTCGCCGGGGAAGTATCGCAAGCGTCGCGGTGTGCCGTCGAAGGGCGAGAGTCCCGCGGCGCTCAGCCGGGCACCGAGGACGCTATCCAGTGTCGAGCCCGGCGCAGGCGCCGTGGGAAGCAAGAATGTGTCCTTCGAGAACTGCGCGATCCCGAATGTGTCAGCCAGCGCTCGCCCGAGGCTAGACACGATCGACGAGAGGCTCGCGCCCGCCTGGGAGGTCTCGAGCGGCAAGTACATGGCGGCCGTATCGACGGTGCCGTACACCGCGCGCAGCAGCGCGTCGCGCAGCTCCTGACCTTGCGTCTGCAGCGCCTGCGCGCGCGCACACGCCGGGGCGGCGGGACAGCCGTACGCGCCCGCGGTAATGCTGTCGCCGAGCAGCGTCAGCGCCGAGTCGAGATGCGTGAAGAATGCGCTGTAGCGGAGCGAGTCGGCGGCGTGTTGTGGCAAAAGACCGAGGTTCGACCCGGGCGGGCTGGCGCGGAACGTTTCCTGGACGTTGACGCGCACGAGCGGGACCGTCACGCCGAGCGACAGCTTGTTCGTGATACCGAACTCGAGCCCGATGGGCGTCGTGCGCCGCTCGGTGCGGATCGCGAGCACTTGGCTCCCGATGCTCGCCACGTACGCCCCAAGTCCGGTGACGGTTCGGACGTCTCGCTCGAGACGGACAATGGATGGGAACCAAAGGCGCGCCGAGTCCCCGCTGAATGCTGCACCGAGCGGCGAGTGTCGCCCGTTCATGAAAAGCGCATCCCAGGTCTCGACGCGGGGGTCGACGGTGAGGCGCAACGTTCCCGCGCGCGGGCCGTCGCTGCGCGGGACTGCCTGTGCCATCCCCGGGCTTGCGCCCGGGGTCAGTAAGACGCCCGCGATCAACCATGGCGCAAGTTTCATGGGACCCTTTAGCAGAACGGCACCCGGCGGTTGGCCGGGTGCCGCTCCGTTACCCCTCGCCCGCGCTGAGGTTCGCGCTCAGGGAATCGCGGGGATCGACGTGCCGTACTTGGCATTGATCGCGGTGCGCAGAGCATTCGCGATCGTTTTGTGGGTCGAGGCACTGGGATGCACCGCGTCGAGCGAGAAGGCACGCCCGAAGGGCCGCCGCACCGCCACCGTATCGCCGGCGTTCCCCTGCGGGAAGTAGGGGAAGGCGCGGACCTGGGCGGTGTCCGCGGCTAGCGCCGCCAGGAGCGGATTCGGGTTGACCCACGCCCACCCGCGCGTGGCGGCCTGGGTCGAATCGAACGCGTTGTAAGCCGCCACCGTCGCGAGCAGCCGGCGCAGCTCGGCCGGCACGACTACTCGTGGCACGGTGTCCGCGCAGCTAAGTACCGCGGGAAATCCCGCCTGCGCCGTGCCGAGCAGCAGGGCGCCGTAGGGGAAGGGCACTAATGTCGAGTCACCCCGCCCGCCGAGGCCGTTCGGCGCGCAGTTGTTGTCCACGACCATCGAGGGCGGGAATGCGGCGCCGGGCACGAGCCCGTTGTCGATCGCCCAATACGTCGCGCCCCGCGAGAAGAACGGGATCAGCGTTACGTTCGCGACGCCGATCACCACCGCCCCGCGCGGTCCGGCGGCTGCAACGGCATCGAAGGCCGTGGTCAACCGCGTTTGGAACGCGGCGACCGGCGTGATCTTGGTGGTGTCACCGCCGTTCGTCGCGCTCGTCGCCGCGCCGAGCACGTCGTTGTTGCCGATCCAGATGGACACGAACGTCGGCTCGGCACGCGCCATCATCTGCGCCTGGGTCAGGCCGCCGAGCATAAACGTCGTCAGGGTGTTCGAATTCGACGCCGTGTCGAGGTTGTTGTAGATGTCGAGCACTTCCGCGCCGGGCACGGCCGTGTTGCTGACGTATGGGGGCGGCACCGCTGTTGCCTTACGCAGCGCGCAAGTCGTGGGCGTGCCACCGCTCACGCGGGCCTGCGTGAACACGTTGGTGAACGGCGGCGGGCACCCGGGCCGGTTCAAGAGCGGCGGGAAGAAGGGCGAGCCCATCGCGTTCGCGAGCAGGACCGCATACGACTGGGACTGGGTGCTGTCGTTGATCCCCGCCGATTGGAACCCTGCGGTGATCGAGTTGCCCATCGAGACGTAGCGCTCGAACAGGGGATCGATCGGCACGAAGTTCGCCGGGCGGAAGAGTTCGTCGTTCTGGCAGGCGGCGCCGAGGAAAATGGCGAGGGCGGCGGCCGCGAAGAGCTTGGTCGTCCGAGTCATGGGTCGCAGTCCCTCAGAAGGTGTACGCCAGCCCGGCGCCGAACAGATGGGCCGAGAAGGCATAGACGCCGCTATTACCGACGCTGACATTCACCAGGCCGCGCCGGTCGTTTTGCCTGATGTATTGATAGGCCAGGTCGGCGTGCAGCTTGGGGGTCAGGTCGATTCCGGCCCCCACCGTGAACTCGTTGCGCGCCGACTCCGGCAGCAGGGGCGTCACGAAGTTGCTGGGCGACGACGCGGTGTGATACAGATACCCGCCGCGCAGGATCACCTTGGGCGAGTACCGATACTCCGTGCCGAACCGGAAGCCGTGCGTGTCCTTGTTCTGCGGGTGCAGTTGGATGTCCGGCGTGCCCGCATTCGCGAAATCGATGTCGACCGTGTTGAACCAGCCCCAGACCGTCAGCTGGTAGTCGGCCATGACGGTCCAGGTGTCGTTCACCTTGTACGAGAACCCCAGCGTGCCCTGCGGCGGCATCGTGATCGACGTCGACACGTTGCCGGAGGCCAGCGGCTGGCCCGGGAGGAAGAACGGGGCGACGACGTTGTCGACGTTGCACGGCGACAGCGTGTCGCACAACGCGCCGTTCGCGGGCAGCTGGATCTTGTGGCCCAAAGGGAGGATGAGGCCGGTCGGGACCTGGGTGAAGGTCGCGCTGCCGTCGTACTTGATCGTCTTGCGGGTCAGCCAGTGGCCACCGATCGACAGGCGATCGTTGATCTTGAGAATGCCCCCGAAATTGACCGCGAACCCTGTCCCCGTCGCCTTGAGCTCGGCGTCCGCGAAGTCAGTCCCCGTGGGGATGCCGAGCGCCGAGAACCGCGTCCCGGGCGGCAGTGCCGCCGAGGGCACGATCTGCGTGGAGAAGTCGGCGCGCTGATGCAGCTCGAGCCGGCTGGTGATATAGGCCACCCCGACCCCAACCTTGAGCCGTGGGGTCACCTGGTACCCGACTGTGGGCTGGATGTAAATCGAGCGGATGTCGGTGTTGTAGCCTACGAACCGGCCGTCGAAGTTGTCGGTGGGCCATTTGGTCTCGAGCCCGTAAGGCGCGAAGACACCGATGCCGGCCGTCAGCTTAGGGGAGAATGCGTGCGTGAAATACCCGCTTGGCACGGGAATGACCGGGTTATCGAGCTTGGTTTGGCGAGCCAGGAAGTCGTCGGTGAAGCTGCCTTGGGCGCCGATGAGCGTGACGCCGGCGGTGAAATGCGTCCCCGACAGCCCTGCTAACCCCGCTGGACTGAAGTAGATCGCTGATCCGTCGGCGCAGGGATTCGCGGCGGTGACGCCGGCCCGCGCCATGGCGCAGGTGTTGTGCTCGTAGACGCCAAAGCCTTGGGCGGCTCCGAGCGAGGGGATAACTCCGGCGCACAGCAACAACGTCAACCGCCGCATACGCATGTCTCCGGAAAGTACGAAGGGGAGATGGTGAAACCGGCTGGCATAGGGTAGCATTGCCGCCAACCCTTGTCAAACCAATGCCACACCCCGCGATAGCTCTGTTTCAAAAAACGTTCGGCGTGGCCCCGCGCGCGGCGGCGTCGGCGCCCGGGCGTGTCAATTTGATCGGCGAGCACACCGACTATAACGGCGGTCCGGTGTTGCCGATGGCGATCGCCGCGCGTACCACCGCGGTCGTGGGTCCCGCGGAGGACGGGTTAGTGGAAGCGGTCTCGAGCCGCGACGGCGCTCTCGTCCGCGTCCGTTGGCGCGATCAGCTCCCGGCGGGATGGGCGGCGTATCTCGGCGGCGTGCTGCGCGAATTGTGGGCGGCGGAGGCATTGCCATCCGGGGGCGGAGCTCGCGTGGCGGTGACGTCGGACGTCCCCATCGGGGCCGGGCTCTCGTCGTCAGCGGCGCTGACCGTCTCGGCCACTCGAGCCCTCGCCGAGTTGGCGGGCGCGAAGCTGACGGGGCGCCAAATCGCGGGGGTCGCGTTCCGCGCCGAGCGGGATCACGTGGGCGTGCGTTGCGGCGTGATGGATCAGACGATCGCCGCGCTCGCGAAACCCGGCCACGCACTGCTGCTTGAGTGTGCGTCTCTCGAGGCACAGCAGATCCCCTTTCGCGCACGGCTTCTTCTCGTGGACACGGAAACGCGCCATGAGCTTCGTGCGGGTGGGTTAAATGAGCGGCGCGCCGAGTGCGAGGCGGCGGTGCAGCGGCTCAAGGTCGATCTCCCCGAGCTGGTGTGGCTCGCGAGTTGGCCCGCGGAGTGGCTGGCGCGCCTCAAGAAGGCCCTCAAGGAGCCGCTGCGGGCGCGCGCAGTGCACGTGGTGGGTGAGACCGCGCGCACGCGCTACGGCGCGCAGTTGTTGAGCCAGGGAAAGCTCAAGGCTTTTGGGGCGCTCATGTACGAGTCACACGAATCCTGCCGCCGGTTCTACGAATGCAGCGCGCCGGAATTGGACACGGTGGTCCACGCTGCTAAACGCGCCGGGGCCTTGGGGGCCCGGTTGACCGGAGCGGGGTGGGGTGGCGCGGCGATCGTGCTGGTAGGGAAGGGCGAGAAGAAGATCGTAGACGCGATCAAGCGCGCGTTCGTGAAGGCGTATGGACGCGAGCCGGCGATTTCGGCGGTGCAGGCGTCGGGCGGGGCGAGGGTGGAGAAGGCGGGATAGGGAGGTCCGTCCTTCAGGACGACTCGGCGCCGAGCCCGGGCTTCAGCCCGGGTCAAATCACGTGGCGTCGGGCTTCGTATGAGTTCGTCCCCTGAAGGGGACGCTCGGCGCGATGGCGTCCTGTAAGGACGCGGGATCTGCGTTTTTTGGCTCCGGTCCGCACGAATAGGAGTCACTTGTCTAGCGGGCGCGCGCCAAACTTGTCTAATGCCCGTTCGGCTCTATGCGCACCTGACCTGGACCACGCTGCGTCGTCTCCCTCTCTTGAACCCGGACGTCGCGCGCTTCCTGGAACGGTTCCTTCGGCAGGAGGCCACGCGGCACGGCTCGCGAGTGCTGGAGTTGGGCATCGTGTCGAACCATGTCCATGTCGTTCTGCAGCTGCCCCCGGTCATCGACATTCCCCGACTGGTCCAGGGTTTGAAGGGCGCGAGCGCGAGGATAGCGAATCGTGACGGCCTGATGCCTCGTGCGCGCCTGCGGTGGGCCGATGGCTACGATCTGCGCTCCGTGAGCGTCCGCCAGCTCGACGATGCGCGGCGGTACGTGCGCACGCAGGCGGAGCACCACCCCGATTTGGCCATCGGTCCTTCAGGACCGCACGGCGCCGAGCGTCCCCTTCAGGGGACGTAATTAACGACGAGGGGGATCGCTATTCTCCAAGTGAATCGCTACTCCCCAAGAGTTGTGAATCCCCACGTGTCGTCGTAATCCCCGGGCTGAAGCCCGGGCTCGGCGCGATGGCGTCCTGAAGGACTCGGCCGGGGCTCCCCGGCGGACGTTTCCATTCCCCGCTAGTTTCATCCCAGCAGGCCCGGGTGGCGAAATCGGTAGACGCAAGGGACTTAAAATCCCTTGGGGGCAACCCCATGCAGGTTCGAGTCCTGCCCCGGGCATTCGAAAATCCCACGTTGCCTGAGGCGGATCCAGGCTCGCTGGGCACGCATCTTTCCTGTTTTCCCTTACTTTTCTCTGTGTAAAGCGAAGCGCCATTGTCATCCCGAGCGAGCGCGCAGCGCGCGCGAGCGAGGGATCTGCTTCTTCGCGGAGATACGACGGCCCCATGACCCAGCGCAGAACCCTCGCCATCCTTGCCGCCGGCGGGCCCGCGCCCGGCATCAACAGCGTCATCGGCGCCGCCACCATCCGCGCGCGGCTCGAAGGGCTCGACGTCATCGGCCTGCGCGACGGGTTCGAGTGGATCATGCAGGGCGACATCGAGCACGTGATGCCGCTCGGCATCCAGGAAGTCAGCCGGATTCACTTCCGCGGTGGCTCGTACATCGGCATCTCGCGCGCCAATCCCACGACCGACCCGGGTCTGCTCGAAACGAGTCTGAATTCGCTGCTGCGGCTCAACGTCACCGATCTCGTTACCATCGGTGGCGACGACACCGCCTACTCGGCGATGCGCCTCGTGCAACAGGCCGCCGGACGCGTTCGCGTCGTCCACGTGCCGAAGACGATCGACAACGACCTGCCCCTGCCGCCCGACGTCGACACGTTTGGCTTCCAGACCGCGCGGCACTACGGCGTGGACATCGTCAAGAACCTGATGGTGGACGCGCGCACCACATCCCGGTGGTATTTCGTCATCGCCATGGGGCGTAAGGCGGGTCATTTGGCGCTGGGCATCGGAAAGGCCGCGGGGGCGAGTGTTACGCTCATCCCCGAGGAGTTCCAGGGTGGCGCCATCCACCTCAAGACCGTCGTCGACACCCTCACCGGCGCGATCATCAAGCGCCTCTCCGACGGGCGCCGCGACGGTGTCGCGGTGATCGCGGAAGGACTCGTCCTGGGGATTCCCAACGAAGACCTCGCCGGCCTCGAGGAAGTCGAGCGCGACAGCCACGGCAACGTGCGCATCGCCGAGGTCAACCTGGGCGAAATTCTCAAGGCCGAAGTCATCAAGCGGCTCAAGACCTTCGGCATTAAGACGACCATCGCGGCGAAGAACATCGGCTACGAGCTGCGCTGCGCCGATCCCATTCCCATGGACATGGAGTACACCCGCGATCTCGGGTACTGCGCCGCCAAGTATCTGCTCGAGGGCGGCAGCGGCGTCGTCATCTCGCTCCAGGCGGGCCACTTCGTGCCGATCCCGTTCGAGCAGCTGCTCGATCCCATAACGGGGCGCCCGCAGATCCGCCTCGTGGACATCCACTCGGCGCGCTACGCCATCGCCCGGCGTTACATGCTGCGACTGCGGCGCGACGATTTCGAGGATCCGCATGAGCTGGCACGCTTCGCCGCGACCGCGGGCGTGAGCCTCGAGGAGTTTCGCCGCCAGTTCGAGTATCTGGTGGAGGCGGAGCCGCCTCCGCTCATCATCGCACCGACGCAGGAGGTTCGGGCCTAACACGCCGCGCACTTGCCACATCCGGTTTCGCGGCGCAACATGGGACAATCTCACCTTCCACCAGGAGGCGCGTGTATGAACTCCAGCCCTCGTTGGAGTATTGCAGCCGTCGGCATTGCGTTGTTGCTGGTCCTCCCATCCCATGGATTCGCTCAGAGCACCGCGAGCGTCACCGGTCGCGTGGTCGACTCGACGTCCGGACAACCGGTCGCCAGCGCGCGCGTCGGCGTCGTGGGCGCGAACGCGGCGGCGCTTACCGATCGCGATGGGCGGTACTTGCTGCAGGGACTGGCCGCGGGCGCTGTTACGCTGCGCGCGCAGCGCATCGGGTTCACCCCGATCGACCGCAGCGTGACGCTGGTCGAGGGGGGAACGGTGACGCAGGACTTCACGCTCACCGCCGCGGCCACCGTCCTGTCGGAAGTTGTCGTCACGGGCTACGGGACGAGCTCGCGCCAGAACTTGAGCGGCGCCGTGTCGTCGGTGCAGGCGGACCAGTTCGTCAACACGCCGATGGCCGGCATCGACGCAGCGATTCAAGGCCGTGCCGCCGGTGTCCAGGTGATACAGAACGCCGGCAACCCGGGCGCCGGCATCACGGTACGGATTCGCGGTGCGGCGTCTATCTCGGCCTCGAACCAGCCGCTCTACGTCATCGACGGCGTACCGATGTTGCGCGACGAGTTCTCGCAGCTGGGGCTCGGCGGCCAGGATATCACGGCGGTCACGGGCATTAATCCCGACGAGATCGAATCCATCGACATCCTGAAGGACGCGGCCTCCGCGGCGATCTACGGGTCCCGCGCGTCGAACGGCGTCGTGATGATCACGACCAAGCGCGGCAAACAAGGCGCCGCGAAGGTGACGTTCAGCACGTACTCTGGCATGCAAACGGTGCCGCGCGGCAGTCGCTGGGACCTGCTCAACGGTCCGGAATACGTCGAGTATATGAATGAAGCGGCGGAGAACGACGGGTACGGTCCACAGTACTTCGGGGATCCCACCGATCCGGCGCTCCCCAGTACGGACTGGCAGGCTGCCATGTTCCGCCAGGCCCCTGTACGCAACCTGAACGTGGGCGTCACCGGCGGCAGCGACCGCGTGCAGTACTTCGTCTCGGGCTCGCAATTCGGGCAGACGGGCGTGGTGTTTGGTTCCGGTTATGACCGGCAGTCCGGACGCGTGAACGTGGACTTGACTGCCTCGAAGCGCCTGCGGTTCCGGACCTCCTTGAGCCTGAGCCGCGAGAACCACAAGCGCGTCGAGAACGACGACACGATCGACGGCGTCGTCACGAACGCCATCGCCGGCACGCCCACGGTGCCCGTGCGCCGCGCGGACGGTACGTTCACCAGCAAGGCGGACGGTCTCGCCTATTCCAATCCGCTCGCGATCGCGACCTACGACAAGGCCGAGTCGCGCAGCCTCCGGGTTTTCGGGAACATCGAGGGGTCCTACGAGATCAGCAGCACCGTGACGTTCAATGCGCGCGCCGGGATCGATGTCTTGAACCTGCGCGACCTGCGTTGGAACTCACCGCTGGTGCGCAGCACGTATGCCGCCAACGTGTTCGGCGAATCGGTGATCGGCAATTCCACCGCCAACCGCTATGTCATCGAGAGCTACGTCGACGCGCGGCCCGCGATCAGTCCCAACTTGACACTCGGTCTGACGGGCGGCGCGAGCGTCGAGTGGAACGGGACGGAGTTGGACTATCTCGACGGCATTGGGTTCTCGAGCGATCGGTTCCAATACCCTGGGAATGCCGCCACGGTGACCGTTTACGATGGTGGGTGGACGGGGCACAACCTGGCGTCGTTCTTCACCCGCGCCAACGCCACCTGGCGCGACAAGTACCTCCTCACGGCGAGCCTGCGGGCCGACGGGTCGTCCCGGTTCGGGGCACGCCATCACTGGGGCGTGTTCCCGGCGGCCTCGTTCGGATGGCGGGTCACGCAAGAGTCGTTCGCCCAGGGCTTGGCGCGGCACGCCGACCTGAAGCTGCGTGCCAGCTTCGGTGTCACCGGGAACCACGATATCGGGGACAACTTTGCGCCCAGGGCGCGGTTCTCGAAGGCGAACTACGGCTCCGCCCCCGGCCTCGGGCAAAGGAACTTCGGAAATCCCGACCTGCGCTGGGAGCAAACGCACGAAGTCAATCTCGGGTTCGACCTCACGGTCCTGAACCGGCGCGTCACCATCTTGGGGGATTGGTATCGCAAGTCCACCAAGGATCTGCTCCTCGATCGCCCCATCAGCGCCACGAGCGGGCAGACCACCGTGTTGCAGAACATCGGCGACATGCAGAACAGCGGCTTCGAGTTGACCCTGAACGCCCTGCTGCTGCAGGTGCCGTCGACTGGATTCCGCTGGTCGACGGACTTCAACGTGGCCTGGAACCGGAATAAGGTCACGAAGCTCTTCGAGAACCAGCCGATCCCGGTCGGGGGATATGATGCCGGGCGGATCGAGGTGGGTCATGCCTTGGGTGATTTCTACGTCCTCCACTTCACGGGCGTCGATCCGGCGACCGGCGACGCGATCTTCGAGGACGTGAACGGCGACAGCACGATCAACGACGCGGATCGCATCTACGTGGGCAGTCCGCACCCCAAATTCTGGGGCGGCTGGGCGAACGACGTCACCATGGGGCGCTTCGATTTCCGCTCGTTCTTCCAGTTCGTGCAGGGTCACACGATTTTCAACGCGATCAGCGTCTTTGCCAACGATGGCGGCTACTACTATGACAACAAGTTCCGGCGGGCGCTGAACCGCTGGCAGCAGCCGGGCGACGTGACCGACGAGCCGCGCGCCAGCTTCGATGGTACGTCTGGAGCGGACCTCATCTCGAGCCGTTACTTCGAGGACGGCTCGTACGTCCGGCTCCAGGAGATCACGCTGGGCTATCGTCTGCCGTCCAAGATCGCGAGCGCGTTGCGTGTAGCGGACGCACGACTCTATCTGTCCGGCAGAAACCTCTACACGTGGACCAAGTACTCCGGGTATTCCCCCGACGTGAACAGCGCCGGGTCCAGCACGAACACGGAGTTGTCCACGGAGTTCTACGCGTATCCGTCGGCCCGGTCGATCATGGTCGGCATCTCGGGGTCCTTCTGATGCGCGCCCCGAACCGGTGGTATACGGTGCAGTTCCTGCTCGTTGCGGCGCTCACGACAGGCTGCACGGACTTCCTCGACGTTCACCCCGTGAACGACGTCGATGAGTCGCAGGCGATCACGACTCCCGCCAGCGCCCGCGCGGCGGTGGCCGGCATGTACGACGCCCTGCAAGACTTTTCGTACTATGGTGGAGAGCTGGTGTTTTTCGGTGATCTCTCGGGCGACGACGTCCAGCACGTGGGGACGTTTACGACCTATCGGCAGCTGGATCAGAACGACATCACGTCGGACAACGGGTCGGTGGAGGGGTTCTGGGATGGGCTGTACAAGGCTGTGGGGCGTGCGAACACGGTAATCCTCCGCATCCCTGGAGTCCCAGGGCTCACGCCTGCGGAGCGGGACCAGATGCTCGGCGAAGCGCACTTCATCCGCGCGCTGACCTACCACAATCTGGTGAAGTTCTGGGGTGATACGGCGCCCGGCAGTCTGGGGGTTCCGATCGTGCTCATTCCCCCACCGGACATTCCGTCGACCGCGCTCGTAACGCGCGCGACCTCGGGCGCGGTGTACGCCCAGATCCTGAGCGACCTGAGCGCCGCGGAATCGCTCATGACGAACGCGAAAGGCCCGACCCGGGCGTCCATCATGGGGGTGCGGGCCATTCGCGCTCGCGTCTTCCTCTATCAGAAGAACTGGGCGGGGGCGGAGACCGAAGCGCAAGCCGTGGCGGCGGGCGGGTACACGCTCGACCCGACCTACGGCCATCTCTTCACGGCCGGCGGGGACCCCACGGTTGAAGACATCTTCCGGCTCTCCTTCGACGCGGTCGACTACTGCTGGGAGGGCTACTACTACCGCCACAGCGACGCGGAGTTTGGCGGACGGATGGAAATCGCTCCCACCGACAGCCTGATCGCGGCGTACGACCCGAGCTACAACGGCGACCCCACCACGTACAATCCGGTGGACCTCCGCGGGCAGTGGAACATCACGTTCCAGGATCCAACGGACGGAACGACCGGCTACGGGTCGAAGTGGCCGACCGGCATCGGTGCTGAGGACATGCACGTGATCCGCCTCGCCGAGGTGCTCCTGATTCAGGCAGAAGCGGAAGCGCGCCAGAACAAATTGGTGGAGGCCGAAGCCACCCTTACGCCCATTCGGACTCGCGCAGGTCTGCCCGCGGCAGGCCTCGACACCATGTCCCAGGCAAACGCGATCCTGGCGATTCTCCAGGAACGCCGGTTGGAGCTCGCCATGGAAGGTGACCGCTGGCCCGACCTGGTACGAACCGGTCGCGCGGTGGGGCTGATGGGCATTGCCGCATTCCAAACGCTCTACCCGATTCCGCTCAACGAGCTCGACGTGGCACCGGGACTAGTACAAAACCCGGGATACTGACCGAGACGTTGGGTCAGACAACACGAGGGGAGGACCAAACGGTCCTCCCCTCCTCATTTCGTCCGGAACCGGTCAACCGCTGCGCGCGTGCAACCTTTTTTGCCTCGTGTGCGTCTTACTCCCTGAAGCGCCCGTAGACGCTAAACTGGGAGGACACGATGCGTGGCTTGACGATTCTCACTGCGACGATTCTCACGTTCGGATACGGCTTCGCCGCCCAAGCCGCCATGACGGCCAGCCGCGCGCAGACGTTGCGGCGCGTGGCCGGAATCGAGGACACCCGAGCCCCCACCCCGGTCGAAGCGACCACTCGGGTCTGGTATGGCGGGATGCTGGCTCCCGTGACCGTAGAAGCAGCGCCGCTGGCGGCTCTGCCGGCCAAGTGCCCCCTGACCTGACCGGTTGAAACTTGACAGCGCCCGTCCCCGTAGCTTCTACTATGAGCATGCCGGGCGACCAGACTTCCCCCTTCCGCCGGTTCCTGAGCACGTGGCGTCGCGAGATCATCCGCGGCGCCGTGCTCTTTGTCTTGGTGATCGCCGTCGGTCTCGCATTCAATAACATGCGCGCGGGAATCACTGTCCCGTGGGCGGCGCTCCGCTCCTTCAACGGATTCGACATCGATCCCGACCACGACCTCTTCGGCGAGGGCCGCGAGGTCGGCGACGCGTGGGAGTGGACCGGCGCGATAAAACCCTCACAGCAGGTCTGGATTCGCAACACCAACGGTCCGGTGACCGTGGTTGCGGGGGACGGGCCGATGCTCGAGGTGACGGCTGAGAAGAGTTGGCGGCATTCGGAGCCCGATGCCGTCGAGCTGGTGCCGATCACGAGCGAGCGCGGCGTGACGATCTGCGCGCTCTGGTCCGCGCGCGACCGACGCTGTGGCGCGACGGGCGAGTATCGGATGCAGAATGTCCGACATAACGACGTCGCGGTGCGGTTCACCGTGCACCTGCCACGCGGCGTGAAGATCGACGTCTCGACACTGAACGGTGAAGTCGCGATCGACGGCGCCGAGGCTCCCGTCGTGGCCAACACCTTGAACGGCAGAATCCTGGTGCACACCAGCGTCGGGCCCGTTACCGCCAAGACGGTGAACGGCAGCGTCGAGGCCTCGATGGATGCCCTCACGGGTGGTGACATCGATCTCGGGACCGTGAATGGAGCGGTCACTGCCGTGTTACCGCCCAGCTTGAACGCCGTGCTCGACGCATCGACCATAAACGGCCGCGTCGACACGGATTTCCCGATTGAGGTCGTCGGCAAGATGAGCCCGCGCCACTTGCGCGGCACGATCGGTCGCGGTGGGATGACCCTGAAGCTCAACACCGTCAACGGCTCGGTGACGATCCGTCGCTCCGATGGGCGGGCGCCCGTGCATGCCGAGCACCCGCGCGCGCCCCGCGCCCCTCGCGCCCGCCCGGCTACGCCGGCTCCCGACAAGCCCTAAGTGCCGAGGTACCGTGCGATTTCCTGCGGGAACGTACGCACGTCGATCGGCTTCGTGATGTAACCGTCGAACCCCGCCGCCTCCGCGCGGGCACGATCCTCCGGCATCGCATGGGCCGTGAGGGCGACAACCTTCCAGGGCCGTTCGGCCAAACCTTTCAACTCTTCGAGTATCGCGTACCCGTCCCGCCCGGGGAGCTGGATGTCGAGCAGGATGAGGTGCGGCGTGGGTTGCGAGCGCGCGACCTCCACGACTCGGTCACCGTTCGGCAGCCCGATCACCTGATGGCCCTTCAATGTCAGCAGCGTCGACAGGAGCTTGAGACTGTCGGGTTGGTCTTCGACCACGACGATCGTCGCCACGAGGTCTCCTAAGGCGCGGTCGGAAGGGTGAACCAGAAGGTGCTGCCCTTACCCATTTCGCTTTCGACGCCGATCGCGCCGCCGTGCAGCTCGATCAAACGCCGGGACAGCGCCAGCCCGAGCCCCGTCCCTTCATACTTGCGGCTCGCCGAGGCGTCGAGCTGGACGAATTCCTGAAACAGTTTCGCTTGATCGTCGGGCGCGATCCCGATGCCCGTGTCGATCACCGCGACGCGGGCGGCGGCGCCGCCGTTCGCCGCCGCGGCTTGGACCCGGATCCGCCCGCCGTCGGGCGTGAACTTGATGGCGTTCGACAGGAGATTGAGCAGCACCTGCCGCACGCGTCCCCGGTCGACGAGGACCCGGAGGTCGGCCGGCGGCTGTTCCACGACGAGCGCGTGCCGGTGTTTCTGGACCTGCGCTTGCACGCTCGCGGCCGACTCGGCGAGTAGCACCGCGACCTCGACCGGCTCCGGGCGCAAGTCCATCCGGCCCGCCGCGATGCGCTGCAGGTCGAGCAGCTCGTTGATCAGCTCGAGCAAATGACGACCGTTGCGCGCGACGGTCTCCAGGAAGTCGCGCTGCTGGTCCGAGAGGGCGCCGCCCCCCAAGTCCTGCGTGAGCAGCAGGTCGGTGAATCCGATGATGCTGTTGAGCGGCGTCCGCAGCTCGTGCGAGATATTCGAGAGAAACTGATCCTTGCTCCGCATCGCGACGTCGAGCTCGGTGTTGAGGTCCTCCAGTCGCTTGGCGGTGAGCCGGATCTCGGTCGCGAGGCGGCGCGTGTTGAGGTGCGCCGATGCGCGCTCGCCGGCGATGGCGAGGTTTGGCGCCGCCTGCTCGAGGGCGGTGCGCGCGTCGGCCGCGAACGGAGCACTGGGCACGACGCACAGCACGCCGACCAGTTTGCGCCCCGACCGCAGCGGGGCCAGGACGAGCCCATGCGGGACCGGTACCGTCAGGTGGAACTGAAACCGTATCGGGTTCGCCCCTTCTCCGGTGAAATGGATCGCCTGATCCGAGTCGCCCACGATCGACCGCATGGTCGCGCGCGAGACGGGCCGCGCTTCGAGACCACGCGCCGCCGTGGCCACCCATTCGTTCGTGTCATAGCTGGGTTGGTACAGCGCGATCCCCGAGGCGTGCGTCGCGCCGGCGATCACCCCCAGCGCCTGCGTCAGGCCGCTGGCGGCCTCGTCGGGCGGCGAGTTGAGCGCGGCCAGCAGCTGCGTCAAGTATTCGTGCAGCCCCTCGCGCCACGCCAGCGTCGCGGCCATCCGATTCACGCCGCGCGCGATCGTTCCGAACTCGTCTGGTTGATTCTCGGGTACGCGCTCGGAGAAGTGTCCTTCGGCCACGCGCTCGAGCGCGTTGACCACCAGGCCGAACGGCGCCGCCAGCCGCCGCCGGTTGTACCAGAAGCCAAGCCCCAGGACCGTCAGCATCGACACGAACAACACCGATGCCGAAACCGCCGCCTGCACCGCATCGTCGCCGGCGTCGGCGGCCAGCTCCTGGAGCTGCGTGACCTGGGCGGCGACCGTGGCCGAGGGCCGGAGCTGTTGCACGCGCTCCAATCCCTGCGCCAGCTCGACCATAGCGGACTGGGTATTGCGCGCGCTGCGCCACGTCGCGATCTGGGTGACGAGCCCGACGAGCGCGACGGCGATGAAGGTCGCCGCGAACAGGCGGGTGATGCTGGGAGCGGCGCGCATGGGGCTCCATAATATGGGGGCGCCGTGTAGCTTCCAGCCCGTGCGGCCCAACACCCTCGGCCTCCTCGGCCTCGGCGCGATCGGCGGGTCTCTCGCCCGCCAGGCGAAGTTGGCGGGGGTGGCGCGCGTCGTCGGGTGGTCTCCGGAGCCGGCGGAGCGCGTCGCCGCCGTGCAGCAGGGCGCCTTGGACGACGCCCCCGCGCGCGCCGCGGATGTCGCTCGAGCCGCCGATCTGCTCGTGCTCGCGGCACCACCCGCCGCCAACCTCCACCACCTCGAAACCCTCGCCCCACACCTGCCCGCCGCCGCCCTGGTGACCGACGTCGGCTCCGTGAAGCGCGCGATCGTCACGCTCGCCGAGCGCCTCGGCTTGGGAGCGCGGTTCGCGGGAAGTCATCCGCTCGCCGGCACGCACCGCACAGGCTTCGAGGCGTCGCGCAGCGATCTGTTTCGTGGCGCCGTCGTGTACGTGACGCCATGCGAGGGCGGCGACGCGGCCGCGCGCGAGGTGGCGCACTTCTGGGAAGCCGTGCTCGGCGCGCACCCCGTGACCATCGACGCCGACCGACACGACGCGCAGCTCGCGGCCACCAGCCACGTGCCGCAGGTCGTGGCATCGCTGCTGGCGCACTTTCTCGGCCGCCACACGCCGCCCGGATCCTCGTTTGGTCCCGGGGCGCTCGACACGACGCGCCTCGCTGCCAGCGATCCCTGCCTCTGGACGGAGATCCTGCTCATGAACCGCGACGAGGTGCTCCCGGCGCTGCGCGCGCTCGAGGAGCCGCTCGGCGCCGTCGAGCGGGCGCTCGAGGCGGGTGACGGACCGGCACTCACCGCGTGGCTCACCGTGGCCGCGGACTGGCGACGCCGGGTCGATCCGTGAAGGTCTGCGGTGTCGCGCGGCCGCCCGGCGATAAGAGCATCTCGCACCGGGCCCTGATGCTCGCCGCCCTCGCGCGCGGCAAGTGCACCCTGACGGGGTTGCTCACGAGTGAGGACGTAAAGAGCAGCGCGAGGGTGCTTCGGCAGCTCGGGGCGAAGATTTCAACGATCCGCGAGGGGGTGGTGACGCGGGTGTCCCCAGCACCACTCACCACGCCCCACGCACGCTTGAATTGCGGTAACTCCGGCACCACGGCCCGCCTCATGCTCGGCATTCTCTCGGGTCAGCGCTTCGCGGCCACGCTCACCGGTGATGCCTCGCTGCGGAAGCGGCCGATGCGGCGCGTCACCGAACCGCTACGACAAATGGGAGCCAGGATTCAGGAGCGAGGAGATGGGCTGCCCCTGACGATTCACGGGGGAAAGCTGCGCGGGCTCGTCTACACGAGTCCCGTCGCGAGCGCGCAGGTGAAGAGTGCGCTGTTACTCGCGGCACTCACGGGCGGCGTTCCGGTCACGGTGCGCGAGCCCTATCGATCGCGCGATCACACGGAGCGGTTGTTCGCGCATCTGGGGCTGGCGATTCGTGAACACGACAGCGTGATCAGCTATCAGCCGTCAGCCGTCAGCGTTCCCCCTTTTGAAATGTCGGTGGCGGGGGATACGTCGAGCGCTGCGTTCCTGGTAGCGGCTGCCGTGCTGGCGGAGGGCGGGGAGCTGTTGATCGAGAACGTCGGGGTGAACCCCACGCGCACCGGGTACCTGGTCGTCCTGCAGCGCATGGGCGCGCGAATCGATCGCGTCAACTTGCGGGACGAAGGCGGTGAGCCGGTCGCAGACCTGATCGCGCGGCCCGCGAGTCTTACCGCCACGCAGGTCTCCGCGGCGGAGATCCCGACGCTGGTGGACGAGGTGCCGATCCTCGCCGTGCTGGCGAGTCGAGCGCGCGGCGAGACCGTGTTTCGGGAGGTGGGGGAGCTGCGTGTGAAGGAGAGCAACCGTCTCGAGCTGGTCGCGGCCAACCTGCGCGCGCTGGGCGTACGCGCCGAGGCACGCGGCAACGACCTGCACGTCGAGGGAGCGGAGCGCCCGCCGCGCGGGCGGGTGGAGACGGCCTCCGATCACCGGCTGGCGATGGCGTTCGCGGTGCTCGGTACAGTGCCTGGAGCGGGCGTGAAGCTCTCGGAAAAACGGTCGGTGGCGATCAGTTATCCGGGATTCTTCAAGGACTTGAAGCGCATTGGGGCCGGGTGAGTCGCGTACTCGCGGTGATTGCGATCGATGGCCCGGCGGCCTCGGGCAAGTCGTCCACGGGGGCGCTCGTGGCGCGGCGACTCGGGTGGGCGCACCTCGACTCGGGCGCGCTGTACCGGGCGCTGACCCTGGCGGCCCTCGACGCCGAGGAAGGGCGGCGGAGGACGGCGAAGGACGGCGAACGTTGGTCGGCGCAGCGAATCGTCGCGTTGGCCGAAGACCTTCCCGTGCGGCTCGTCCTGGTGGGCGACACGTTCAGACCCGAGGTCGCCGGAGTAGACGTCGAGGAGGCGATTCGCACCGACCGCGTGACGCGCCACGTCTCCGCCGTCGCAGCGATTCCCGAGGTGCGCACGTGGGTGAACGCCCGCCAGCGGGCGGCGGTCGCGAGCCACCCGACCGGTGTGGTGGTGGATGGGCGCGATATCGGCACCGTCGTATTCCCCGACGCCCCGCTCAAGGTCTTCCTGACGGCGACCCCGGACGAGCGGGCCCGGCGGCGTCTCTCGCAGCGCGGCCGGGCCGTCCTCGCCGACGAAGTCCAGCGGGAAAGCCAAGCGTTGGCCGCCCGGGACGAGGCCGACGCCTCGCGGCCCGTGGCCCCCCTCAAACCCGCCCCCGATGCCGTGTTACTCGACTCGACCACGCTCACGCTGGAGCAGCAGGTCGAGCAGGTCGTTGAACTGGCGCGGCGCAGGCTCCCCCACTAGGTTTCGCGGCTTGCCCGGCGTATGGCCGGAGTCAACCTCAAACTCACAACCAAACCGGTGTCCCGAATGCTCGTAGAAGCGCGCGAAGTCGAAGAGTCCGAAGAAGAGCGCCCCGCCAAGAAGTCCACCCACTCCGTTCTGCGTGTCCGCGCCGGTCTCGACGAGGAGTACTCCGCCGACGAGATCGCGAAGATGACCGAGCTGTACGAAGGCACGCTCTCGAACATCGAAGAAGGCGAAATCGTCAAATCGAAAGTGCTCCGCGTAACCGACACCGCCGTCATCCTCGACGTCGGGTTCAAGTCGGAGGGCGCGGTCCCGATCGACGAGTTCAAGGATCCCAAGAGTCTCAAGGAAGGCGACGAGATCGAGGTCTTCCTCGAGCACCTGGAGGACCAGGAAGGCGCGGTCGTCCTCTCGAAGAAGAAAGCCGACTTCATGCGGGTCTGGGAAAAGATCCGCGAAGCGCACGAGAAGGACGAAGGGGTCAGCGGGACGCTGGTCAAGAAGATCAAGGGCGGCGTGGTGGTCGACCTGATGGGTGTGGACGCGTTCCTGCCCGGGAGTCAGATCGCGCTGCGCCGCGTGCCGAATATCGACGAGCTGTTGGGCCAGAGCTTCGAGTTCAAGATCATCAAGCTGAACAAGCGGCGCCGCAACATCGTCGTGTCGCGCCGCGTGCTGCTCGAAGCCGAGCGCAAGACCAAGCGCGACGTCCTGATGAAGGAGCTGTCGGTCGCCCAGGTGCGGAAGGGCGTCGTGAAGAACATCACGGATTTCGGCGCCTTCATCGACCTGGGCGGCGTGGACGGCCTGCTGCACATCACCGACATGAGCTACGGCCGCGTGTCGCACCCCTCCGAGATGGTGCAGATCGGCCAGGAGCTCGAGGTGAAGGTCCTCGACATCGATTGGGAGCGCGAGCGCATCTCCCTCGGCCTGAAGCAGCTGCAGACCTACCCCTGGCAGAACGTCGCCGCCAAGTATCCCGTCGGCACCCGCGTCCAGGGCAAGGTCGTCTCGATCACGAACTACGGAGCGTTCGTCGAGCTCGAGCCCGGCATCGAGGGTTTGGTGCACATCTCCGAGATGAGCTGGACCCGGAACGTCCGCCACCCGTCGAAGCTCGTCTCGATCGGCGAGTCGATCGAGGCCGTTGTCCTCAAGGTGGACGAGAGCGAGGAGAAGGTCTCGCTCGGCATGAAGCAGACGGAGCAGGATCCATGGATGGCGCTGCCGCAGAAGTACCCGGTCGGCACGCGGCTCTCCGGCAAGGTCCGGAACCTCACCTCGTTCGGCGCCTTCGTCGAAATCGAGCCGGGGATCGATGGGTTGATCCACATCTCCGACATGTCGTGGACCAAGCGCGTGCAGCATCCCTCCGAGGTCGTGAAGAAGGGCGACGAAGTGGCGGTGCTGATCCTGAACGTCGACGCCGAGAACAAGCGCATCTCCCTCGGGTTGAAGCAGGCGCAGGAGGATCCCTGGTTGCGGATCGGTGAGACCTATCCGGTGGGCACCGAGCTGCGCGGCCGCGTCATGCGCCTGATGGACAAGGGCGTCGTGGTGGATCTGGGGAACGACATCGAAGGCTTCATTCCGATGTCGCAGCTCGGCATCCCGGACATCTCGAACCCGGCCGACGCGGTGAAGGAAGGGCAGGCGGTCGAGATGAAGGTACTCGAAGTGGACCCGATCCATCATCGGATCGTGCTCGCCGCGACAGGCTTCCCGGCGGGCGATATCATCCCGCCGCCACCGGCACCGACCCCGCCGCCGGACGAGGACATGCAAAAACTAGACGCGTAGACGCACCGCGGTGAACAGGTTCTTGGGGGCAGGGCTATCCTGCCCCCTTTTCGCGTCTAGATTCTCGGCATGAGCATGCGAGAAAAGTTGGAGCTGCTGCAACAGAAGCGCGCCGAGTCCGAGCAGGGGGGCGGCGCCGAGCGCATCGCCACGCAACATCAGAAGGGGAAGATGACGGCGCGGGAGCGGATCGACGTGCTGCTCGATCCCGGGTCGTTCGTCGAGCTCGACCGCTTCGTGACCCACCGCGCCACCGACTTCGGCCTCGCGGACCAGAAGGTGCTCGGCGACGGCGTCGTCACGGGGTGGGGCCGGATCGACGGACGCCTCGTGTACGTGTACTCGCAGGACTTCACCGTGTTCGGCGGCTCGCTCTCCGAAGCGCACGCGGAGAAGATCTGCAAAGTGATGGACCTGGCCGTGCAGAACGGGGCGCCCATCGTGGGGCTCAACGATTCGGGCGGCGCGCGCATTCAGGAAGGCGTCGTGTCGCTCGGCGGCTACGCCGACATCTTCCTCCGCAACACGCTCGCGTCGGGCGTCGTGCCGCAGATCAGCGCCATCCTCGGCCCCTGCGCGGGAGGCGCGGTGTACAGTCCCGCGATCACCGACTTCGTGTTCATGGTGCGCGGCATCTCGTACATGTTCGTGACGGGACCGAGCGTCGTGAAGACGGTGACGCACGAAGAGGTCGACTTCGAGCGCCTGGGCGGCGCCGACGTGCACGGCGGCACCTCGGGGGTGGCGCACTTCGTCCATGACTCGGAGCTCGAGTCGCTCACCGCGGTGCGCACGCTGCTCTCGTATCTGCCGTCGAACAACCTCGACAGTCCCCCCGTCCGGGCGTCCGACGATCCCGCCGATCGCCGCGACGAGGAGCTGCTCGACATCGTGCCGGACGAGCCCAGCAAACCCTACGACATGCACGACGTCATCCGGCGCGTGGTGGATAGCGGGACGTTCTTCGAAGTGCAGCGCGACTACGCGGGAAACCTCCTGACCGGGTTCGCACGTCTGGGCGGGCGGCCCGTCGGCATCGTCGCGAACCAACCGTCGAATCTGGCGGGCGTGCTCGACATCGCGGCGTCCCTCAAGGGCGCGCGCTTCATTCGGTTTTGCGACGCCTTCAACGTCCCGCTCGTGACGTTCGAAGATGTGCCGGGGTTCCTTCCGGGAGTGGCGCAGGAGCACGGCGGCATCATCAAGCACGGCGCCAAGCTGCTCTATGCCTACTGTGAGGCGACGGTGCCCAAGCTGACGGTGATCACCCGCAAAGCCTACGGCGGCGCCTACGACGTGATGAACTCGAAGCACGTGCGCGGAGACTACAATGTCGCGTGGCCCACCGCCGAGATCGCGGTCATGGGTCCCAAAGGGGCGGTGGAGATCCTCTACAAGGATGAAGCGACGGAAGAAAAGGCGAACGAATACCGGGACAAGTTCGCTCACCCTTACCAGGCGGCGGCGCGCGGGTACCTGGACGACATCATCGACCCGCGGGACACGCGCCCCCGGTTGATCGAAGCGCTGACGACCCTGGCCGCGAAGCGCGATCGGAATCCGCCCAAGAAGCATGGGAACATTCCTCTTTAGCGCGGGGCTGGCGGCGCTGGCCCTGCAGTCACCGCCGGCGGTGCCCGCCAGCGATTCCATGCGCGCGGCGCTGTGGGCCCGCATCAGCGCGGACTCGACCGACGCGCGCGCGTGGCTCGAGATCGGGCGCGCCTACGTGCAAGACGTGGGGACCTTCCACGCCCACCGTGCCTCCCCCGATACCGGGTGGGCGCGTGCCGTGCTCGACACCGCTGACTTGGCGTTCGCTCGCGCTTCCGGGTACGGGCGCGGGACCCGGACCGCGGACTCGGCCCAGGTATTTCGCGTATACCTGTGGGGGCAAAAGGCTCTCCTCGCCTGGGAGGTCGATGGCACGGAAGGGGCGACGGCGGCGTGGGCCGCTCTTCCGGAAACGATGCGACTCCCCCCGGTCCTCGAGGAGCTCGGCGAGAATCTGCTGCGCGCCTGTCCCCGCCACGGCATCCTGCTGACCGCGGCGGACGCCGACACGTACGCCGCCTGGTACATGCGCTTCGCCCGCGGGCTGCGACCGGACTTGTTGGTGCTGCCGCTCGCGGTGTGGACGAGCGACACGGTGCTGCGCAGCCGCGTCCTGCGAGACGCGCGGCAACGCCGGCTCTCGCTTCAGGGGCTCGCGGATCGGCGCAAGGGCCCGCTCTGTGCGAGCGCGGGATTCGACCGCGCGCCTGAGCTGCGTCCTCGAGTGAGTTGGAAGACCCGGCCACTCGTCTGGGTCGCCGGGACGGAGTCCAAGGCCGACCGCGTTCCCGCGGAGGATTTTGCCTTCGCGGCGCTCAAGCTGGCCATCGATCAGCACGAGACCTGGAGTGCGCCGGTGGTGGCGATCTACCGGCGCGCCGCGGACCTCACATCGGCGCTCTGTCGCCCGCTCGAGACCTTCGGCATCAAGGCCGAGGTGGGCTGCTGAAGCGCGTACTGGTCGCTAACCGGGGCGAGATCGCCCTGCGCATCATTCGCGCGTGCCACGAGGAAGGCCTCGAGGCCGTCGCGGTGTACTCCGAAGCCGACCGCCTCTCGCCCCACGTGCGCGCCGCCAACACCGCGGTCCTGCTCGGGCCGGCGCCGGCCGCCGAGTCCTACCTCAACATTCCCAAATTGATCGCCGCCGCGCGAGACAGCGGCTGCCAGGCGGTTCACCCGGGCTACGGGTTTCTGTCCGAGCGGGCCGCCTTCGCCGACGCGTGCGCCCAAGCGGACCTCGTGTTCGTCGGACCGCCGGCGGCGGCGATCCGCGCCATGGGCGACAAGACCGAAGCTCGGCGCCGGATGCAAGCGGCCGGCGTGCCCGTCGTCCCCGGGAGCGCCGCCACGCTCAGGGGCGCGCACGATGCGCGTCGCGAGGCCCAGCGGCTCGGGTATCCGGTGTTGCTCAAAGCCGCCGCGGGCGGTGGCGGCAAAGGAATGCGGCTCGTGAAAGCCGAGGCCGAAGTCGAGTCGGCGTTCCAGGGGGCGAGCAGTGAAGCGCAAAAAGCGTTCGGGGATGGCAGCGTGTACGTGGAGAAATACCTCGAGCGGCCGCGCCACATCGAGATCCAGATCCTCGCGGACCGCCACGGGCGCGTCGTGGCCCTGGGCGAGCGGGAGTGCAGCATCCAACGCCGCCATCAAAAATTGATCGAAGAGGCGCCCTCGTCCGTCGTCACGCCCGCGCTGCGGCGGCGGCTCTCCGAAGCGGCGACGGCGGCGGCGGGCGCCGTCGGATACACGGGTGCGGGTACGATCGAGTTCCTGCTCGTCCCGAGTGGCGAGTTCTACTTCCTCGAGATGAACACGCGCATTCAGGTCGAGCACCCCGTTACGGAGCTCGTCTACGGAGTGGACCTGGTGCGCGAGCAGCTGCGCATCGCGGGGGGCCACCCCATGCGCGTTCACGCGGGCCTGCTGCACCCGCGCGGCCACGCGATCGAATGCCGCATCACCGCGGAGGACCCGTTCAACGATTTCCTGCCGGCGACGGGCGTGCTGCAGTACCTGCGCGTCCCCTCGGGGCCGGGGATTCGGTGGGATGGCGGGGTCGAAGCGGGCAACGAAGTCACGCTGTACTACGACCCCCTGATCGCGAAGCTCGTGGCGTGGGGCGAGACTCGCGACATGGCGATCCAACGCATGCGCCGTGCGTTGCGCGAGCTGGTGATCGTCGGTTTGCCGACCGCGCAACCGTTCCACCTGCGCGTGATGGACGATCCAGAGTTCCGCCGCGGCGACCTGGACATCACGTACTTGGAACGTGTGGGCTCGCGCGTGCTGGCCGCCCCGCCGCAGGACGGGCTCGAGCGGGCCGTCGCCGTCACGGCCGCGCTCCTCGCGGACGAGCGGCGCAGTGCCTCTCATCCCGCGATGACCGCCCAACCGCCCAACCGTCCAACCGCCTGGGGGGAGGCGGGGATTCGGGACGCGCTCCGTGAGTGACGTCGTGACGATCACGGGCATCGCCGCCGGGGGCGACGGCGTAGGGCGACTCGCCGATGGGCGCGCGGTGTTCGTGCCGCGCACGGCGCCGGGCGACCGCATCAAGCTCAAGGACGGGAGCCTCAAGCTGTCGCGCAATTTCGGGCGCGCTGTGCTGGGTGAGGTAGCGGGCGCGGGGCCCGCTCGCGTGGCGCCTGCATGTCCGCACTACACGTACGATCGCTGCGGCGGCTGCCAGCTCCAGCACCTCGAATACGACGCTCAGCTCGCGGCCAAACGCGCCATCGTAGGCGACGCGCTGCGCCGCATCGGCAAGCTCGACGTGCCGGACCCGGAGATCGTCGAAGCGGTGGAGGAGTGGCGCTATCGTGCCAAGATCTCGATGGAGGTGAAGGCCGGCACGGCGGGGTTTCACCCGCACGACCGGCCGAACTTCGTGTTTCCACTCGCCGACTGCCACATCGCCGACTTCCGGCTGATGGCGCTGTGGCGTGAAGTGCGGGCCCGCCTCGACGCGCTGCCGCCCGGACTCACGCGCCTCACGCTGCGTCTCGACCGCGAAGGGCGTCGCCATGTGATCGCCGAGGCGACGGGGGAGCCGTGGCTCGACGCGGAGCGGCTGCGCCGGGCGCTGCCGAATGGTGACGAGGTGATCTGCTGGTGGCGCCCCGTGGATGGCGCGGCCCGCGTGATGGCCGGCCCGGCAACGGGGTTTCCGGCCACGGCCTTCGAGCAAGTGAATCCCGATATGGGCATCGCGGCGCGCCGCTGGGCCGTGGAGCAGTTGGGTGACGTCCGCGGACAGACGGTGTGGGACCTGTACGGCGGCATCGGCGACACGGCCACGCTGCTCGCCGAGCGGGGTGCTCGCGTGGTGAGCGTGGACGCCGACGAAGCGGCGATTGGCTGGGCCCGGACGCGCCGGCCGGAGGAGTTGCCCGTGCGCTTCATCGCGGGTCGCGCCGAAGACATCTTGCCCAGTCTGCCGGCGCCGTACGCGGTCGTCGTCAACCCGCCGCGCGCCGGGCTGCACTGGGACGTGACCCTACGCCTCACCGCCGAGCCCGTGAGCCGGCTGGTATACGTATCGTGCGATCCGGCCACTCTGGCGCGCGACCTGCACCGATTGAACGTCAATTATCAGGTCGCGGCGCTCAAGGCCTTCGATCTGTTTCCGCAGACCGCGCACGTAGAGACCGTCGTAGTGTTGGAAGCCGCATGAAGTATTTCGTCACCCTCCGTTCCCGCACCTACGAAATCGACGTCGGCGGCGGCCGCGTCACCGTCGATGGCGAGCCGTTCGAGGCGCACCTCGCGGCGGTGCCGGGAACCCCGCTCTACCACCTGCTGCTGGCGGGCAATTCCTGGACGGTGGCCGCCCAGAGCCTCGATGAGAGTTCGGGGGCCGCGCCGCTGCGCTGGGCCCTGGGCGCCGTGGGTGAGCGCTTCGAGGTCGAAGCCGTGGACGATCGCACGCGGCAGATCCAGGCCCTCACCGGCCGCACCAAGGCGCCCAGTGGGGGTGGCGTCGTGAAGGCGCCGATGCCCGGGCTCGTCGTCCGGGTCGAGGTGACCCAGGGGCAGGTCGTGAAGGTCGGCGAGGGTCTGGTGGTTGTGGAAGCGATGAAGATGGAGAACGAGCTCCGGGCGCAACGGGCGGGGGTCGTGGAGACGGTGCACGTCGCGGCTGGTCAGACCGTCGACAAGGGCGCGCCACTCGTCACACTCGGACCCGCACCAAACGCGGAACCATCGGGTTGACAGGCCCTTACGCCTCGGTTAAATATCGCGTCTGTCAAAATCCGGGCGCACAAAAGGCATGAAGACGTACACGCTGAAGACCGAGGACATCGTGCACAACTGGTGGGTCGTCGACGCGGCTGACCAGCCGCTCGGCCGGCTCGCCAGCCGCATCGCACAGGTCCTTCGCGGCAAACATAAGCCGACGTTCACGCCGTACGTGAACGGCGGCGATGCCGTCATCGTCGTTAACGCCGAGCGCGTGAAGCTGACGGGCCGCAAGGTGGAGCAGAAGCGCTACTTCCACCACACCGGGTACATGGGTCACGAGCGCTTCACGGCCGTTCGGACCGTGCTCAACAAGCACCCGGAGCGGGTGATCGAGAAGGCGGTGTGGGGGATGTTGCCCAAGACGACGCTGTCCCGGCAGCACGTGAAGCAGATGCTGAAGGTGTACGCCGGGCCGACGCATCCGCACGCGGCGCAGCAACCGACGCCTCTCGTGGCCGTGAAGGCCAAGTGACGGCGATCCAACCGGAGCTGCGCTGGCACGCGATCGGCCGCCGCAAGCTCGGCATCGCGCGCGTCTATCTGACGCCGGGGTCGGGGAAGTGGCACATCAATGGCCGGACGCTGGGGGATTACTTCCCGCGGCCCTCGCTCGTGAGCCACATCCAACAGCCGTTCGTGACAACCGACACGCTCGGGGCTTTCGATGTGAAGGCGCGGGTGAACGGCGGCGGCCAGACCGGCCAGGCCGGCGCGCTGCGCCTCGGCATCGCGCGGGCCCTGGTGCTCGCCGACGACCGGCATCGCAAGAAACTGCGGGAGCAGGGACTCCTGACGCGCGATCCGCGCGCCGTGGAGCGCAAGAAGCCCGGCCGCGCGGGAGCGCGGAAGCGGTTCCAGTTCTCGAAGCGGTAAAGATGGCAATCACTCACGTTGCTTGATCGCGCGACCGGGTCCCCTTCGGGGGTGTCGAGCGAGATGAGAGCGGCGGCGGAGTCAAAACCCACGAAAGGGAGTGCATGGCCCAGCCTCAGTTGCAAGACTTGTTGGAAGCGGGTGTCCATTTTGGGCACCAGACGCGCCGCTGGAATCCGAAGATGCGCCGGTTCATTTTCGCCGAGCGCTCCGGCATCTACATCATCGATCTCCAGAAAACTCTGCATCAGCTGCACGAGGCGCAGGAGCTGCTGCGCGCCGTCGTGCTGAAGGGTGAAGGCGTTCTCTTCGTCTGTACGAAGAAGCAATTGAAGGGCATCCTCGAGGCCGAAGCGAAACGCTGCGGGGCGTTCTACGTCACCGAGCGCTGGCTGGGCGGCACGTTGACGAACTTCCAGACGATCAAGAAGCAGATCAAACGCTTGAAGGAGCTGGAGCAGGGCGCCGCGGACGGCGAGTTCGCGAACTACACGAAGAAGGAGCAGCTGCTCTTCGACCGCGAGCGCGTGAAGCTCGACAAGAACCTGGCGGGCATCAAGAACATGGGCCGGCTGCCGGGCGCGCTGTTCATCGTCGACTCGAAGAAGGAGCGCATCGCCGTCGCCGAAGCCAACAAGCTGGGGATTCCCGTGGTGGCGATCGTGGATACGAACGCCGACCCGGACCTGATTAACATCCCGATTCCGGGCAACGACGACGCCATTCGCGCCGTCTCGCTCATCACCGGGTCGGTCTCCGATGTGATCGGGGAAGCGCGCCATCAGATGCCGTTGCGCGACACCGCCGAAGAGGGTGAAGGCACGACGTACTCGACCGAGACGGGTGTCGAGGCGGAGGCAGAAGGTGGGAAGAAGAAGGGGCCGGCGCGCCGCAAGCGGCGGCCCAAGCCGGAGGCGATCGCCGCCCGGCTGCGGACGGAAGAGCCGCCTCCAGCTGAGCCCGTCAGCGGGGGCGAGGCGTAACCCGGACCCGTTGGGGTATTACCGACCGCCGCCCTCCGGCCCAACGGCGCGAGGGCGGCGTTTTTATGAGGAGTGAGGAACAGTGGCAACCGTAAAAGAGATCCCCGCAAAACTGGTGGCCGAGCTGCGCGCCCGCACGGGCGCCGGCATGATGGATTGCAAGAAGGCCCTCGAAGAGACGGGCGGCGACCTCGAGAAGGCCGTCGACCTGCTGCGCAAGAAGGGCGCGGCCAAAGCCGACAAGCGCGCCGGGCGCGAAGCGTCCGAGGGGTGGATCGGCTCCTACGTCCACTTCGATGGCTCCGTGGGCGTAATGGTCGAGCTGAATTGCGAGACCGATTTCGTAGCCCGCACCGCCGACTTCCAGGCGCTCGCGAAGGAGGTCGCCGTGCACATTGCCGCGACGAGCCCGCTCGCCGTGCGGATCGAGGATCTGCCGGCGGACGTGGTGGAGCGCGAGCGCCAGGTCTACGAGTCGCAGGTGGCCGAGCAAAAGAAGCCCGAGAACATCCGCGCCAAGATCGTGGACGGCATGCTGCGGAAGTTCTACGAAGAGCGCGTCCTGTTGGAGCAGAAGTTCGTGAAGGACGACAAGCGGACCGTAGGCGAGCTCGTCAAGGATCTTTCGGCAAAGACGGGCGAGAAGGTGGAAGTACGACGGTTTGTCAGGTTTGAATTGGGAGGTAATTAGATGGCCAAGCTGGCGTACCGGCGCGCGCTCCTCAAAGTCTCAGGGGAAGCGTTCGCCGGTCGCGCCGGCGCTGGGATCGACTTCGGCGTCATCGACCGGGTTTCGGACGAATGGAAAAGCGTCGCCGCCACCGGCGTGCAGCTGGGGTTGGTGGTGGGCGGCGGCAACATCCTGCGCGGCACCACGGCCAGCCAGCAGGGCGTGGACCGCGTCTCCGCCGACTACATGGGGATGCTGGCCACGATCATCAACGCCCTGGCGCTTCAGGACATCCTGGAAAAGAAGGGCGTCGATACCCGCGTCATGACGGCGATCCGGATGGAGGAGCTGGCGGAGCCCTACATCCGGCGTCGGGCGGTGCGACACCTCGAGAAGGGCCGGATGGTGATCTTCGCCGGCGGTACGGGAAACCCCTACTTTTCCACCGACACGGCAGCCGTCCTGCGCGCCCTCGAAATCGAGGCGCAGGTCATCCTCAAGGCCACGAACGTGGACGGCGTGTACACGGCGGATCCCAAGAAAGACCCTAAAGCCGTCTTCATCCCGGAGCTCTCCTTCCAGGAGGCCATCGTGAAGGGCTACGCCGTGATGGACGCCAACGCCTTCGGGTTGTGCAAGGAGAACAAGCTCCCCATCGTAGTCTTCAACATCAACCAGCCCGGCGCGACGGCCAAAGTGCTGGCCGGAGAGCGCGTCGGCACGATCGTCCAATGACGACCACCCTCGCCGACCAGCTGAAACACGCGAAGCAGTTGATGGACAAGACCGTCGAAGCGGTGAAGCGCGAGTTCTCCACGGTGCGGACGGGCAAGGCGAGCACGGCGCTGCTCGACCTGGTGCGCGTCGAGGCCTATGGCAACGAGATGCCGCTGACGCAGGTCGGGAGCGTCGCGGCGCCCGAGCCGAAGCTCCTCACGATCCAGCCGTGGGACAAGACACTGCTCAAGGCGATCGAGAAGGCGATCCTCGCATCGGACTTAGGCCTCACCCCCTCCAACGACGGCAACATCATCCGCATCCCCGTGCCGTCCCTCACGGAGGATCGGCGCAAAGAGCTGGTGAAGGTCATTCACAAGCTCGCCGAGGAGGGTCGCGTCGCGATTCGTCACGCGCGCACCGAGACGATGGGGAAGATCAAGAAGACCGAGCACGTCTCAGAAGACGAAATCAAGAAAGCCGAGAAAGACCTCCAGAAAATCCACGACGAGCATTTGAAGCTCGTGGATGCCGCCGTGAAGGCCAAAGAGGCGGAGATGATGGAAGTCTGATGCTGCCGGGCCCGATTCCCCGCCACGTGGCGATCATCATGGATGGCAACGGGCGCTGGGCGAGCGAACGCCGCTTGCCGCGGCCCTTCGGCCACCGGGCGGGCATGAAGGCCGTCCGCGAGACGGTCGAAGGGGCGATCGAGGCGGGCGTCGAAGTGCTCACGCTGTTCGCGTTCTCCGAGGAGAACTGGCAGCGGCCTCCCACCGAGATCTCGGCCCTGATGGACCTGCTCGAGGAGTACATCGCCCGCGAAGTGGCGGAGCTGCGGAAGCAGGGCGTCGTCGTGCATATCCTTGGGGACCGGAGTCGCTTGATCCCGACGGGCCGAGAGGCGGTCGAGCGGGTGGAGCGCGAAACAGCGGCGAACACCAAGCTGTCGCTCAACCTCTGCATCTCGTATTCCTCGCGCGGCGAAATCGCGCGCGCGGCGCGCCTCCTTGCCGAAGAAGTCCTCAAGGGCACGAAGAAGCTCGAGGACCTGGACGAGGACGCGATTCGGGCCAAGCTCTACACGGCGCCCTGGGGCGACCCCGACCTCCTGATCCGCACGTCCGGAGAGCTGCGGCTCTCGAACTTCCTGCTGTGGCAGCTCGCCTACACCGAGCTGTACATGACCCCCGTCCTGTGGCCCGACTTCACGCGCCAGACCCTCTTCGAGGCCATCCTCGACTATCAAAGGCGCGAGCGCCGGTTCGGCAAAGTTACCGTCTGATGGCGAGTAACCTGGCGCAGCGCATCGCCGTCGCGGGCGTTGCCATTCCTTTGGCGGTCGGCGTCCTCTGGCTCGGCGGCTGGCCCCTCGCCGCCGTGCTCGCGGCGCTCGGCGTGCTCGGCACGCGTGAGGTGTATGATCTCGCCCGGCGCCAGGGCATCGACGCGCTCGACCGCACGGGTCTCCTGGCCGCGGCCGGGATCCCCCTGCTCGCGTATTGGGCGAAGGGTTCCGAGACGCACTGGGCTGAGCCGGCCCTCTACCTGGGTGCCCTGTGGCTGATGGTGACGCTCGTGGTGGCGATGGTGCGGCGCGGCCCCACGGGCCGGCCCCTCACCGTCGTGGCCGTGACCCTGTTCGGATGTCTCTACGCGTCGGCGCTCCTCGCGTTCATCATTCCGATCCGGCACGGTAGTAACGCCGCCCACCAGCCCTTCGCGTACCTCTGCCTCACGCTCTTCCCGCTCGTCCTCACGTGGATCGGCGACACGGCCGCGATGGGCGTCGGCATCAAGGTAGGAGGCCCGAAGCTCGCGCCGGTCCTCTCGCCCAACAAAACGCGCTCGGGCGCGGTGGGTGGGTTTCTGGGGTCGGTGGTTACCGCGTTGCTACTCGGCCTTCTCGTGCTCAATCGGGTGGGATGGAGCTTCACGCTTTGGCAGTTGCTCGCCGTCGGTGCGGTCGTCGGGGTGCTCGCCCAAGTGGGTGACATCGCCGAGTCGCTCTTCAAGCGGGAGGCGGGCGTAAAGGACTCGTCGGCGCTGATTCCCGGACATGGCGGCGTGCTGGACCGGCTCGACGCGCTCTATTTCGTCGTGCCCGCGGCGGCTGGGCTGTTTCGCGTCTTCGGGGTGATATGAGCGTCGGCGTCGCGGTGCTCGGCTCGACCGGCTCGATCGGCTGCTCGACTCTGCAGGTGCTCAGCCGGCAGCGGCAGCGCTTCCGCGTCGTCGCGTTGACCGCCCACTCCAACAAGGACCTGCTCGCGCAGCAGGTAGCGCAATGGAAGCCGGCCTTCGTGGGCCTGGTGAATGGGGCGGGGGACGAGGGAAGGGGGAAGGGTACGTCCTGTCTCGTCGAGGCCGCGACCCATCCGGACGTCAAGATCGTCGTGAACGGGATCGTGGGCGCTGCCGGTCTCGAAGCGACGCTGGCCGCACTCAAAGCCGGGAAGCGCGTCGCACTCGCCAATAAGGAAACGCTCGTCATGGCCGGCGAGCTCGTCACGCGAGCGGCGCGTGAGGGGGGCGGGGAGATCGTCCCCGTGGACTCCGAGCACAGCGCCGTGCTCCAGTGTGTCACGGGGCGCCGCCCCGCCGAGCTCTCGCGCCTCATTCTCACTGCTTCGGGCGGGCCGTTCCGCACCTGGGAGCCGGCGCGCGCGGCCAAGGCCACGGTGACCGAGGCGTTGCGTCACCCCACCTGGAAGATGGGCAAGAAGATCACCGTCGACTCCGCCACGCTCGTGAACAAGGCCCTCGAGGTCATCGAGGCGCACTACCTGTTTGACGTGGATTATGGGGCGGTGGAGGTCGTCATACACCCGCAGTCGGTGATCCACGCGTTCACCGAGTTCGTGGACGGCTCGGTGCTCGCCCAGGTAGGATTCCCGACGATGGAGCTCCCGATCCTCTACGCGCTGACCCATCCGGAGCGGGTCGCCGACGGCGGCACGCGCCGCTTCGATCCCGTCGCGGCCGGCGATCTGACGTTCGAGCCGGTGCGACCCGAGTTGTTCCCGGCCTATCTGCTCGGGCGGCACGCTGCCAGCCTTGGCGGCACGGCGCCCGCCGCCTTCAACGCGGCCAACGAGGTCGCCGTCGAGCTGTTTCTGGCGGAGCGGATCGCGTTCGGCCGCATCGCCGACATCATCTCCGCAACGCTGGACCGGCACGGCGCCACGCGCGGCGATGCCGAGTCGCTCGACGCGGTGCTCGCGGCGGACGCCGCGGCGCGCCGCATTGCCCGGGAAGCCGCATGCTCCTGAACCTCGCCGCGTTCCTCGTCGTCATCGGTCCTCTGATCTTCGTGCACGAGGCGGGCCACTTCATGGCCGCCAAACTGCTCGGCGTGCAGGTGCTGCGATTCTCGCTTGGCTTCGGACGGCCCATCTTCCAGTGGCGCAGGGGTGAGACCGAGTATTGGATCTCGATTGTCCCGCTCGGCGGCTACGTGAAGATGGCGGGCCTCGAAGACGAAGGACTTGCCGGTGAGCTCGAGGGTGGGAAGGCCAGCGTGCCGGTCGATCCTGCGCGGGCGTTCGATAAGAGACCGCTCTGGGCCCGTATGATCATCATCCTGGCCGGCGTGACGATGAATTTCATCGTCGCGGTGATCGTGTACTCCGGCCTCGCGTACGCGGGTAAGCTCGAATCCGAGTTCATCGCCACGACGCAAGTCGACTCCGTCCGCGTGACCGAGCTGCCCGCCGCGGCCGCCCCGCTCGCCGTGCTGCATCGTGGGGATCGCATTACCGGGGTCAACGGCCACACCGTGCGGACCTGGAGCCAGCTCGTCGAGGCTCTCGTCCTGGAAGAAAGTCCGTTGCGCATCCGAGTCGAGGGACGAGCCGAGCCGATCGTCCTCGACTTCGGTCCGCAGTCGTCGCCCAGCGATACCGCGGTGCGGTTCGCGCTGGTCCGCAACCTGAACGTCTATCTGCCTCCCGTCATCGCGATGGTCGAACCGGGGAGCCCGGCCGCGCAGGCCGGCCTCCAGCCGGGGGACCGGTTGGTGCGAATCCAGGGAGACACCGTCGGCTCGTGGGGCGACTTTGCCCGCGTGGCCCGCGCCAATCCGGGCAAGCCCCTCGCCCTGACCGTGGTGCGCGGCGGCATCCCGATCGAGACGACCGTCACGCCCGAGCGACGCACCGAACAGGATCCCGTCACAAAGGAAGAGCGCAGCTTCGGGATGATCGGCGTTGCGGCGGTTCGCCCGCCGGTCACGTCGCACAACCTGATGGGCGCATTGACGGTCGGGCTGCGCGAGACGGGCCAGCGGATCGATCAGATCGTCACCTTTCTGCAGCGTCTCGTGGTCGGCCGGGCGTCGCCGCGACACCTCGGCGGGCCGATTACGATCGCCCAGATGTCGGGACAAGCGGCGCGCGCCGGCCTGAACGTCCTCTTCGGGTTCATGGCCCTGATGTCGATCAACCTTGCTGTCCTCAACTTGTTGCCGATTCCCGTGCTGGATGGCGGCCAGATGGTGTTCCTGGTGGCCGAGGGCATTCGCCGCAAGCCGCTCACAGTACAGCTGCGGCTGCGTCTGACGCAGGCCGGGCTCGCCTTGATCGTGGGGCTCATGCTGTTCGTCATCGGGAACGAGCTGATCCGGGTGCTGTTCTAGCGTGCCTTCGGTTCGCGAAACGCTCGAGGCGTACGTCGCCGGCCGTGTGAGAGCGGAGCGCGTCGTGGACGTGGTGGCAGCGGCGTACTACGGACGGGATGCGGGAAGCGGGATGCGGGATGCGTTGCGGCCCGTGATCGAGATCATCGACCGAGCGCACCCTGGGGTCATCGAGTTGTCTGGTACTGCTGACAAGCCGGGGTTCGCGGTGCGACTGGCGGATCGCCCATTTCCCAAGCAGCACGAGGCGGCGCTTCGTGAGGCGGCGTCCAAGATGCTCGGCACGCATCCCGCATCCCTCATCCCGCATCCCGGTCTTTTGTCGCGGCTCTATTCCGCCGTGCGGCGCTTGTTTACCGCATCAGTTTGACGACGAGCGCGATCAGCGCGACGAGTCCCACCGCCACACCCGCGATCACCAGCCACGAGCCCCGCCGGCGCCGCGTCATCGCTCCGGTGATGGCGAGTTGCTGTTTCGTGCCGATGGGCGCGGCCCCGATCTCGACCGTGGCGCGCCGCTTGTCGACGACTTCCTGCAGCTCGTCGAGGAGCTCGTTGCCGTTCGAATAGCGGTCGTCGGGATGCTTGGCGAGACACTTCAGCACCACGCGTTCGAACCGCTTCGACAGGTCGGGGCGTTTCTTGCGCAGCGGGGGCGGAGGATCCTCGACGTGCATGCGCGCGAGCTCGAACCAGTCGGTCGAGCTGAACGGCACTTCGCCGGTGGCGGCCTTGTAGAGCGTGACGCCGAAGGCGTAGTAATCGGCGCGCTGATCGACGTTGCGGCCCTGGGCCTGCTCCGGGGAGAGGTACTGGGGTGTCCCGATGGTCATGTTCACGCCGGTGGACGCCACGTAGCCGGAGACGGCGCGCGCAATCCCGAAATCGGTGAGTACGGCGGTGCCATCGGACCTGATGAGCACGTTGTCGGGCTTCAAGTCGCGGTGGATCACACCCTGACGGTGGGCGAAGTCGAGCGCGGCGATGATGTCGCGCGCCAGGCGCACGAGGTCTTCCTCGGGGAGGGGCCCCTCGCGCGCGAGGCGCGCGCCGAGGCTGTCGGCGCAGAGGTCCATGCCGAAATACACGTGATCCCCCGCCTTGGCCACCGTGCGGATGCGGATGATGTTCGGGTGTTCGAGCTTGGCGGCGATCTCGCTTTCGTTGCGGAAGCGCAACTCGAACTGGGGGTCGACGGCGTAGCGGGGCTTCAACACCTTCACGGCCACGGGCGTGCCGTCGACCTCGCGGCCGACAAAGACCCAGGCGAAGCCCCCTTGGCCGAGGAGCTTCTCCAGGTCGTAGGGCCCTAGGGTCCGACCGACGAGGTCGGTGGCGGCATTGGTCATGGGTGCACTTTACAACGGCGTCGAGGCCGGGTAAGTTACGCAGCTAACAACGATTAGGGAACTAGCTCTGATGTACGACAAGACGACGCCGGTCAGGAAGTACGGGCAACACGACCGCGACACCGGATCCTCCAAGGTGCAGGTTGCGCTGCTCACCGAGCGGATCAACAGCCTCACCGAGCACTTCCGGGTGCACGCTAAGGACTACCACGGGCAGCGCGGCTTGCTGAGAATGGTCAACCGCCGCCGCCGCCTGTTGGAGTACCTGAAGCGCAGCGACCTCGCGAAGTACCGGCAGCTCATCGAAGAGCTGGGCCTCCGCCATTAGTCGGATCGGCGTCGCGCAGGGCGCCCCGGGAAGAGCACCGGGGCGCTCGGTGTGTTTTCCTGTGCTCTAGAACAAGGCAATCTGGTGAAGCGCGTAGAACGTGAATTCGCGGGCCGCAAGCTGAGACTCGAAGCGGGTCGGCTGGCCAAGCAGTCGGCGGGGTCCTGCCTCATCCAATATGGTGAGACGGTGGTGCTCGCAGCGGTGACGGTTTCCGACAACATCGCGAACCTCCCCTATTTCCCCCTCACCGTCGAATACCGCGAGAAGGCGTATGCCGCGGGCAAGATCCCCGGTGGATTCCTGAAGCGCGAAGGCCGGCCCTCCGATGAGGAAATCCTCTCGGCCCGCGTGACCGACCGGACGATCCGGCCCCTCTTCCCCGAAGGCTTCAAGAACGAAGTGCAGGTGTTCATCTACGTCCTCTCCGCCGACCAGGAAAACGACGCCGACGTGTTGGGCGTGACGGCGGCCTCAGCGGCGTTGTCGATGTCCAAGGTGCCCTGGAACGGGCCGGTCGCGGCGGTGCGCGTCGGCCGCGTCGAAGGCGCCTGGATCCTGAATCCCACCTTCCAGCAGCTCGAATTCTCCGACGTCGACATGATCGTGTCGGGCTCCAAGGATTCGATCGTGATGGTCGAGGGCGGGGCGCTGGAGCTGACCGAGGCCGAGATCATCAAGGCGCTGGAAGTGGCGCACAAGGGCATCCAGGAGCTGCTCGAGGCGGCCGATGAGCTGACCGCCGAGATGCGCCAGCCCAAGATGGAATGGACCAAGGTCGAGCCGCCCGCCGAGCTGGTGTCGCGCGTTAAGGCGCTCGCCGAGCCGCGCATCGAAGAGGCCCTGAACCTGCCGGAGAAGGCCGAGCGCGCGCAGGCCCTGGGGGCTCTGAAGGCCACGATTCAGGAGCAGCTCGCCGAGGAATTCCCCGAGAACGTGAAGGACGTCGGGCGCGTCATCGAAGACATCGAATACCACACGATGCGCGAGCAGGTGCTGACGGCCGGCGAGCGGGTGGATGGTCGCGACCTCGATACGGTCCGGCCGATCAGCTGTGAAGTGGGCTGGCTGCCGCGCACGCACGGCTCGGCCTTGTTCACGCGCGGTCAGACGCAGGCGTTGGTCTCGGTGACTCTGGGCACGACGCGGGACGAGCAGCGCATCGACTCGATCGACGTCGCGCAGGAGACGACCAAGTCGTTCATGCTGCACTACAATTTCCCGCCGTTTTCGACCGGTGAAGTGAAGCCGATTCGCGGCACGTCGCGACGGGAAGTGGGGCACGGCGCCCTGGCGGAGCGCGCGATTCAGGCGATTCTGCCGCCTTACGAAACATTTCCCTATACGCTCCGCATCGTCTCGGACATCCTCGAGTCGAACGGCTCGTCGTCGATGGCCACCGTGTGCGGCGGCTCCCTCGCGCTGATGGACGCCGGCGTGCCGGTGAAGTCCGCGTGCGCGGGCGTCGCGATGGGGCTCATTAAGGAAGGAAAGCGCGTCGCGGTCCTGACCGACATCCTCGGGAGCGAGGACCACCTGGGCGACATGGATTTCAAGGTCGCCGGGACGCGGGATGGGGTCACCTCGATCCAGATGGACATCAAGATCGAAGGGCTCGACTTCAAGATCATCAGTGAGGCGCTCGAAAAAGCCAAGAAGGCCCGGCTGCACATCCTCGACATCATGCAGCAGACGATTCCCACGCCGCGCTCGCAGCTCTCCAAGTACGCGCCGCGCATCATCACGATGCAAATCCGTCCCGACAAGATCGGCGACCTCATCGGACCCAAGGGCAAGACGATCCGCGGGATCCAGGAGCAGACGGGCGCCGAGATCAACGTCGACGACACGGGGTTGGTCACCATCTCGGCCGTGGGCGAGGGTGGCGAGCGCGCCCGCGACATGATCGCCGGGCTCATTCAGGAGCCCGAGGTCGGCAAGATCTACGAGGGCGTCGTGAAGAGCACGACGGCGTTCGGGGCGTTCGTCGAGATCACGCCGGGCGTCGAGGGCCTGTTGCACATCTCCGAGCTGCAGCACGGTCGCACCGAGAAGACCGAAGATGTGGTCAAGCGGGGCGACCACGTGCGGGTCAAGCTGCTCGAGGTGGACGAGCGCGGCCGCATGAAGTTGTCCCGGAAGGCGCTGCTCGAGAAGAACTAGCCGGCCGATGGAAACCGTCCGGCTCGACCGGGAGATCCATCGGACCAGCGCCCCGAACGGCGTCACGGTGCTTTCCGAGCGCGTGGCGTCGGTTCGCTCGGCGGCGATGGGTGTGTGGGTGCGGACCGCCAGCGCCCATGAGCCCCGTCCCAAGATGGGCGTGTCGCATCTCCTCGAGCACATGGTGTTCAAGGGCACCGAGCGACGCTCCGCGCAGGAGATCGCCCTGGCCCTCGAGGCGCGGGGCGGCTCGCTCGATGCCTACACGTCCCGCGATTCGACCGCCTACCACGCCCGCGTCCTCGACGCGGATCTGCCGCGCGCCCTCGATGTCATCACCGATCTGGTGCGGCGTCCGGTGCTGCGCGACGCCGACCTCCAGCTCGAGCGCAAGGTCGTGCTCGAGGAAATCAGCACCGTCCTCGACACCCCCGACGATCAGGTCTTCGACATCGCGTACGAGACCCTGTGGCCGGAGCACTCGTACGGGTTCCAGATCCTCGGCACCCGGGAGACCGTCGGCGCCCTCTCGGCCGACGATTTGAAGCAGCTCCACGGGCGGGCGTACTTCCCGGGGAACTGCGTGATCGCCGGGGCGGGGAACTTCGCGCACGAAGCGCTCCTCGAAGAGGTCGCGAAGCAGGGGTGGTTTGATCGGGAGGCAGGAGGCGGGAGGCAGGATGCACCCGCGGCCACGTCCGTGCCTCCGGCCGTGCGGGGCGTCCAGCTGCACTTCCACAAAGACACAGCGCAAACGCACATCGTCTTCGCGACCGATACCGTGCCCTACTCGGATCGTCGCAAATTCGCGCTGCTGGTCTTGTCGAACATCTTCGGGGGCGGGATGTCGAGCCGGCTGTTCCAGCGCATCCGGGAAGAGCTGGGTTTGGCCTACGCGATCTACAGTTTCACGTCGTTTTACCGGGCGATGGGAGTCGCGGGCGTGTACGTGGGGACGCAGCCGTCGCGTGCCGCCGAAGCGACCGCGGCGATCCGTGAGGAGTACGCCCGGCTGGCGCGTGAAGGGTTGCCAGGCGCGGCCCTCGAGGACGCGAAACAGCAGACGCTCGGACAGTTGATGCTGTCGCTGGAGAGTCCCACCGCCAAGATGTATCGTTTGGCCAGCACGTCGGTCAACGCCGAGCCGTACGTGAGTCTCGACGAGATGTTGGCGACCGTCGCCGCGCTGACCGCGGACGACATCGCGAATGCCGCAGCCGAGTTCTTCCAACCCGACCGGCAGACCGTGGTCTCGCTCGGCCCAACCTCCAAGGGTGAGGCATGATCGTCGGCGTTCCGAAAGAAATCAAAACCAACGAGAACCGCGTGGCCCTCGTGCCGGCGGGGGCGGAATCGCTGGCAGGCGATGGGCACACGCTCCTCGTCGAACAGGGCGCGGGACTCGGCTCGGGATTCGCGGACGACGCCTATCGCGCGGTCGGCGCCCAGGTGGTCAAGACCGCCGACGAGGTCTGGGCCAAGGCCGAGCTGATCCTCAAGGTCAAAGAGCCGATCGAGCCCGAATGGCCGAGGATGCGGAAGGGACAGGTGCTGTTCACCTACTTCCACTTCGCGGCCGCGGAAGCGCTGACGAAAGCGGTCATCAAGTCCGGGTGCGTCGCCATCGCGTACGAGACGGTGCAGCTCTCCACAGGGGAGCTCCCGCTGCTCACGCCGATGAGCGAAGTCGCGGGGCGGATGGCGGTGCAGGAGGGGGCGAAGTACCTCGAGAAAGTGTTCGGCGGGAGCGGCATTCTGCTGGGTGGTGTCCCCGGCGTCCTGCCCGCCGAGGTGCTCATCATCGGCGGAGGGGTCGTTGGAACGAACGCCGCCAAGATGGCCGCCGGGCTGGGCGCGCACGTCACGCTCCTCGACGTCTCGCTCGACCGCCTGCGGTACCTCTCCGATGTGCTCCCACCGAATGTCGAGCTGCTCTATTCGAACCGCCACAACATCCTCGATCAACTGAAGAAGGCCGATCTCGTGATCGGCGCCGTGCTCCTCCCCGGGGCCAAGGCGCCGAACCTGGTGCGCCGTGGTGATCTCAAGCTGATGAAGCCCGGCTCCGTGATCGTGGACGTTGCGGTCGATCAGGGGGGCTGTATCGAGACGACGAAACCCACGACGCACGAGCAGCCCACCTACCTGGTCGACGGCATCCTGCATTACGCCGTCGCGAACATGCCGGGCGGCGTGCCGCGCACGTCGACGCTCGGCCTCACCAACGCGACGTTCCCCTACGCGAAGCGTCTGGCGAAGCTGGGCTGGAAGCAAGCGTGCAAGCAGGATCCGTCGCTGGCCCTGGGACTCAACGTCGTCGAGGGCAAGGTCGTGTATCCCGGCGTGGCGGAGGCGTTCGGGCTGCCGGTCGTCGATCCCCAGACGCTGGTGTGATCGTCCAGATCCGGCGGCTGCCGCATCACGACGGCTTGCCGCTCCCTACTCGCCAGACAGCCGGCGCCGCCGGCTATGACGTTTGCAGCGCGGAACCTGACTTCACGATCGCGCCGCAGGAGCGCCGGCTCGTCAAGACCGGCCTGGCGCTCGCGATTCCCGCGGGATACGAGGCGCAGGTCCGGCCCCGCTCGGGGCTCGCCGTGAAGCACGGGTTGACGCTCCCCAACTCCCCGGCCACTATCGATTCCGACTACCGCGGCGAGCTGATGATCCCGATGATCAACCTCGGCCTCGACCCCGTGGTCGTGTCGCGCGGTATGCGGATCGCCCAGCTCGTGTTTCAGCGCGTGGAGGCGGTGGAGCTGCGGGAAGTTGCGGAACTGCCGGCCAGCGAGCGCGGGACGGGGGGGTTCGGGAGTACGGGGAGCTAGCCTAGCGGCCCAGATGGCTTCGGGATATCTTCGGTATCCCATTTTCTCAGGTGGCACCATGTCGACCCGCGAATTCTGTCTCACCCGCCGCAAGACCGAGATCCCCACGTTCGTGAAGGTGCTGAAGGCCATCCCCGAGGGGCGCGCGGATTACCGCCCCGACCCAAAGTCTCGCACCGCGGCTGAGCTGGTGGGCGTTCTCATCCAAGAAGAGGCGGCCCTCCTCAGCCTGCTCCAAACGGGTACGGTGGAGTGGAAAGACCAGCCGGCGCCCAAGAACCTCGCGGATGCGGTCGTGTCGTTCGAGCGTAGCGCGCAGGCCGTCACCGACCGCATGGAGAAGATGGACGAGAAGAGCTGGGCCAAGGAAGGCCAGTTCTTGATGGAGGGCGCACCCCCCTGGAAGGATTCGATCGAAAACTTCGTGTGGGGGATGTTCTTCGACGCTATTCACCATCGCGGCCAGCTCACGACGTATCTTCGTCCGATGGGCGGCAGAGTGCCGTCGATTTACGGACCCTCGGCAGACGATCCTGGCGGAGCGTAAAAGGAGGTCCCGATGCCTACTCGCCTGCGGCTCTTCTTCACCGGCCTCAATGCAACGCTGTTCTTCATGTGTGCCGTGCCGATATATGGAAACTGGGATCGCATTAGCGCCGCGCACGTGTCGGGCTTGCTCGTTTCCGCCGCCGGCTGCGGGATGACGCTCACGGTGTTGATCATCGTCGCGACGGGGCGGCTCGCGTACCGGGGTGAGACGGGGCCCAGTGCGTGATGGCGGTAAGCGCGAGCTTTCGGACGTTCATCCTCGAGCAGTTGGGGCGTGTCGTGCCGAAGGTTCGCGCCCGCAGTATGTTCGGCGGCGTCGGGATCTACTCAGGCGATCTGTTTTTCGCTCTGATCGACAACGACACGCTCTACTTCAAGGTCGACGACTCTAACCGGGCGGATTTCACGGCGCGCAAGATGGAACCATTCCGGCCGTACGGCGAAGACGGGGAGACCATGGGATACTACGAAGTCCCCGCCGATCTCCTCGACGATCCGGAAGCGCTGCGGCCCTGGGCCGAGCAGGCCATCGCGGTGGCGGGGCGGAAGAAGAAAAAGAAAAAGGCAAAGCACCGGTGAGATGGCGCGACGATGTCGCCGTCGTCATGGCGCTGGCCGTGTCGTGCGCGTCCTGCGGCGCCGGCTGGCACCGGCCGGCGCAGCTCGAGCCCGGATCGCTATCGCCACGTCAGCAAGTCCAAGTCTGGTCCGGTGGCAGCGCGCGACGCTGGCATGCGGTGCGCGTCGGACCCGACTCGCTCAGCGGCATCGCCTTCGCACAACCCACCACCTGCGACAGCTGTCGCGTCGCCTTACCGCGTGCCGCAGTCGACTCGATGCGTCTCGGCGATCCCGTCGCGGGGTTCTGGAAGACGGTGGGGCTCGTGCTAGGGGCGTTCACACTGGCCCTCATTTACACCTGCCGCGGGGGATGCGGTGGATACGATTGAGAGGACGACTGTGAAAACCCTTCTCCTGCTCGTAGTCGCCTGTACGGCCGCGGCCGCCCAAGACCGGGGGCTCGGCGTGCCGACCTCGCGCTTCGGGATGTACGTGAGCCGCGGCGAGCTGCTCGTGAATCCGTTCTTCGCCTACTCCACCGACCACAACCGTGAGTACCAGCCACTCAACCTCGGCTATGGCGTGCTGCAGGATTACCGCGGACGGTTCCGGAGCACGGAGGCGCTGCTCTTTGTCGCCTACGGCCTGACCGACGGGCTCGCGCTCGAGTTCGAGGCGAGCCGCATCCACGCGCGGTTGGACAAGGCGCCGGACGATACCTCCGCCATGCCCAGCCGAATCGAGGAATCGGGTCTCAGCGATCTGGAAGCGCAGGCGCGCTTGCGCCTCGTGCGGGAGAACCGGGGGCGGCCGGAGGTGTTCGGCTTCGTCGAGGTCACGATTCCCACACAGACGGGCAAGGTCCTGATTGGCAACCCCGATTGGGACGTGCGGCCCGGCTTCGGCATCGTTCGCGCGTTTCCGTGGGGCACGATGACGACGCGGATCACCGTCGAATACAATCACGACGACCGCCTCTGGGATCTGGGCGAATTCTCGATCGAATACCTGAAGAACCTTACGCCCTCCCTGCGCCTCAACCTCGCCTTTGAGGGTGGAGAAACCGGGGCGATGGACGAGTGGGACCTGGTCTCCGGAGTGCGGTGGCGGATTCGGGATCGGTTCTTCTTGAAGCTCGACAACGCGATCGGGTTGGCCTCCAAGTCGACCGACTGGGCGCCGGAGCTGGGCGTCGTCTGGTCGCTGGGACGGTGAGGTCGCTTAGTCCGGGCCGCGCGATCCTGTTTGGCGGTCTCACGGTTGGGGTCCTCGATGGGCTCGACGCGATCGTGTTTTTCGGGTTGCGAAACGGCGTCGGTCCGTTGCAGATCTTCAAGGGAATCGCTGGGGGACTATTGGGGCGCGAGGCGGCCACAGCGGGTGGTTGGCCGACCGCGCTCCTCGGTGTCGCCCTGCACTTCACCATCGCGACAACCATTGTGGCGGTGTTCTATCTGCTGAGTCGCCGCTTTGTTTTTCTCACCCCCCGGCCGTTCGTGTGGGGGCCCGTGTACGGCATCGTCGTGTACCTCACGATGAACCTCGTGGTCCTGCCCCTGTCCGCCCTGCATGGCACAGGCCTGCCGCAAGCGGTGCCGGTGCTGCTGAACGGTCTCTTAATTCACATCATCGGAGTCGGAACGCCGAGTGCGCTCTTCTCCCGCAGGGCTGCGGTCGTGGCCTGACGCAGGGTGGACCGTGTGGCTGTGCATCGACGCGGCGGTCCGGCGTCTCTCGTGGAGACCCTCTCCATAGGAGGCTGCCATGCTTCGTGCTCTCGTCTTCATTTCCGTTGCCTTGGTGTCTCGCCAAGCCCAGTCCCAGACTCGTCACACACTCCCCGCCTTTTACTCTGATAAAGACGTAGCGAGTTACCTCCGGCGGCTCGCAGACGAACGCGAGCAGCGGCACTGGATCGCCAGCAACTGCCACAGCGGCGTCGCGCTGGCTCGGGGGAAGGGCAACGTCACGGTGGTCACCGGCCGCGTCGCCGACCAGTCGGGTAAGCCGATCGTCAAGGCGAACGTGTCCCTTGAACCCATCGACACGACAGTGATGACTGGGTCGGATGGACGCTACCGGATTGCCCTCCGTCCCGGGACGTGGAAGTCGAAGGACACACTGACACTCGCTGTGCGGCTGATCGGCTACCAGCCTCAGCGGCGAGGGTTCACGATGGCTCCCGGGGATTCTCTCGATGCCAGCGTCGAGCTCTGTGCCCCGTCGGTGATGCTCGAGGGCGTCGTGGTCTCGGGGATGGCAGCTGCTCAGGCCGAGAGATCGGGATCGATCACGAATACCCAGCACGCCGGCGTGGACGAGGGCGACATCGTCAAGTTGCACGGGAACCATCTGGTCGTGCTGCGCCGCGGACGGCTCTTCACGGTCGCGCTCGGCGATGGCGACCTCGCGCCCACGGAGGCCGTCGATGCCTTCGGGCCCGGTATCGACCCCCGGTCCACCTGGTACGACGAGTTGATCGTCTGGAGCGACAAGGTTGTGGTGATCGGATACAGCTACGAACGCGGCGGCACGGAGCTGGGCGTGTTCCGTATCGGCCCGACCGGCCGGTTGCGGCACGTCGACACCTATCACCTCAAGTCGAACGACTATTATTCCGCCCGCAACTACGCGTCACGCCTCGTTGAGGGAAAACTCGTGTTCTACACCCCGATGTATCTCCCCTGGGACACCGACGACCCCCTCGCGGCGTTCCCCGCGATGCGCCGCTGGGACCCGAAGGCGAAGGAGGGCGGACGGTTCGAGCGAATCGCTACCGCGCGTCGTATCTATCGCCCTTCCGGGGAGATGGCGACGGATGGGGTTACCCTGCACACCGTGACGTCCTGTGACTTGGCTCGGGAGCCACTCCGCTGCGAAGCGACGGTGATGATCGGTCCGCCGGGCCGCGTGTTCTACGTGTCGCCGAACGCGGTGTACGTGTGGCTGAGCGAGTGGCGGCCGTGGAGCACATGGCCCGGGGGTGCGGCCCCGGCGCTGCTCTGCCGCCTGCCGCTCGACGGCTCCGGTCCCAGCGCGCTCGGGGTCGCGGGTAGCCCGGTTGACCAGTTTTCGTTTCTCGAAAGCGTCGACGGATACCTCAACGTCCTGGTGCGGTCGGAAGCGTGGGGCGACGCGATGTGGGCACCCGAATGGGCGGACGGGGCGACCGCCCTGCTGCGCGCACCGCTCACCAGTTTCGGGGATGGCACGAGCAGAGCACCTGCCGCGCAGTACCGGCCGCTGCCCACGCCGAATGGTGAGGGAGAAACGTTCGAAAACCGGTTCGTCGGCGATTACCTGTTGTACGGCACGGGCAGCGGGTGGGTCGATGCGAAGCAGGATCGCGCGACGCTCTTCGTCGTGCCGTGGAGGGGAGGGACATTGACCCGGCTGGCGCTCCAACACGGCGTGGATCGGATCGAAGTGCTGGGCACCGACGCAGTCGTAGTAGGCGCCGACGCGCGGGACTTGCACTTCACCGGGATCCGGCTCGCTGCAGATCGCGACGGGGGACCCGAGATCCGCCAGCAGTACACCCTAGCCAACGCGTCGCAGGGCGAGTTGCGCAGCCACGGCTTCTTTTACCGGGCCGAGGGCGCCGATTCGGGCACGCTGGGCTTGCCCGTCCGGGGCGCGGGCCGGCCGGGATACGAGCACCTGTTCGATGGCTCGGCCTCGGTCCTCTTCCTGGCGAACCGTGGCGGCGCGTTTCAGCCGCTCGGGCAGCTTGAGTGGAGGGAGTCGGCTGGCCGGCGAGACTGGTGTAAGGCGTCCTGCGTGGATTGGTACGGCAACGCTCGCCCGATCTTCATCGCGAATCGCGTCTTTGCTCTGCTGGGCTACGAGATCGTCGAGGGCCAAGTGCGGGGCGGGCGGATGCGCGAGGTGCGCCGCGTGAGCTATGCGCCACGTGGCGTGAGTGCGATGAGCCCCTGATGGGGTTGCCAGAGACGGGGGGCGGGCGCCACCTTGCAGGTCACCCTCATGGTTGCGACGCCCCCAGTCCTCTGCTATCACCGCATCGGCGGCCCGCCCGAGTTGGGCGTCACCCGGGTTGCGCGGTCGGTGTTCGAACGGCAGATGGCCTCTCTCGCCGCTGCGGGGTGGCGCACGTTGACATTATCCGAGTTCGCGGACCCGCGGACCGCGCACCACTCACCGCGCACCTTTTTGTTGACGTTCGACGACGGGTATGCGTCCCTCGCCGAGCATGCGTATCCCATCCTCGAGAACCTGGGGTTCACCGCCACAACCTTCCTGATCACCGATTTCGTCGGGCGCGAAAACCGCTGGGACATGCGCTACACGTGGCGCCGGTTGCAACACCTCGACTGGTCCCAGATCGAGCAATGGCAGGCGCGGGGGTTCGAGTTCGCCTCGCACGGAGCCCGGCACCGGCGGCTGACGTGGGTAGATGACGTGACGGCCACCGACGAGTTAGGCCGTGCCCGGGAAGTCTTGATCCAACGACTGGGCGCCAACGCCGGACGGGCGATCGCCTATCCCTTTGGCGCCGTGGATGACCGAGTGCAGCGGCTCGCGCGCGAGGCGGGATACGAGCTGGGGTTTGGCGGTGTCCGAGGAGACCACGGCTCTCCATGGCACCTCCCCCGCGTGCCGGTATACATGTGGGACGCGACGGACACGCCGTTTGGCTTGCGGCAGGATGGCCTAGGTGCTGTGGGGCGATTCGTGGCGCACGTCGCGAACCGCTGCGCCGTGGGGACGTCGATGATGCAGGCGGCTAGAGGAAGAATCGTGCGGCCACCGGAATCAGCTGCGGGTGCTTGACGAGCGCGTGCCCGAAGATCCTGCCCAGTGAGCGCTTCTCTTGCGGAATCGCGTTCACGGTGCGAGCCAAGCCATTGAAGAACGCGTCGTCCAGATTCTCGAGCGCCTGCTTGATGCGGTAGTACTTCAGGTGATCGTCGCCCAGTAGATCCATCCATGCCTTGTGGTACGCCGCAAGGCGCCGTTCGCTCGTGTCTCCCTCGCGAATCGCCGCGGCCGCGGTACATCCGGCGAGCCGGCCCGCTTTCATCGCGTTCACGATGCCCCCACCCGACAGCGGATTGATCATGTGGGCGGCGTCCCCCGCGATCATGACACCGTCCGCAAAGGTGCGCTTGATCGTCGTGTGGACGATCACGCCCCCGACCGTCAGCGCCGTGCGAGCCGCCGTCGGGTACCGTTTGCCCACCCACGCATCGAGGTACTCGCGAGCATTGCGCCCGTCGGCTTTCAATGCAACCAGCCCGAGTCCCACGTTCGCGACGCCGACGCCGCGCGGGAAGATCCAGGCGTACCCTCCGGGAGCGATGCGGTCGCCGAACTGCAGATAGATCGCGTCAGGGTCGAAGTCGATCCCCTGGAGGATGTACTGCGCACACGACTCCATGTCGCGCGCCGGGACTCTGGTGTCGATGCCGGCCCAGCGACCCACCATCGCCTCGACGCCGTCGGCGCCGATTACGACCCGCGCCCGGTAGATCTGCTCCACTCCCCGTTGCTTGACGCGGACGTGCCAACGGCCGTCAACGGCGCGCGTCATGCCCGTCGCCTCGGTGCCGACCAGGACCGCGGCACCGGCCGCCGACGCCTGCGCCGCGAGGTGAGCGTCGAACCGCGTGCGGTCGAGCACCCACCCAACATCGCGCTCGGCGACCTTGACCTCGGTGTCATCGGGCGCCAGGAAAATCACCCGCGTGATCTTTCGGGCGGCCCAGTCGGCGCCGTCGGGATTGGCGAACTCGCGCAGACCGGCGTCGCCCACGCCCTCGGCGCAGCGAACGGGTGACCCGACGGCGCGGTCACGTTCCAGGAGCGCGACATCGAGCTCTGGGGCGGCCTGCTTCGCCTGCCAAGCGGCCACGGCGCCGGCTGGGCCGGCCCCAACCACGAGGACGTCGAGGTCAGGCATTCGCCACCATCGCGAGCGCGCCCACGGGGCAAGGAGCGATGCACTTCTCGCACCCGGTGCACGTCTCCCGATCGACGGTCAGGACGTTGAGCTCCAAGTGAATCGACTCGGGAGGGCATAAGGGAAGGCAGAGGCCGCACCGGTCGCACACAGCCAAGTCGACGACGGCGATTTCGGCGGGCGTAATGCGTCGCATGGCGGAACGGTAGCGGCGGCGCACAGGGGCGTCAAGCATCAGTCTTGCTTGGAGTTACATCCGTCGATAGGTTCCCACTCTCGATGCGCGCGCTCAAGACTCTCGTCCTCGTTTTGCTGCTCGGCAGCTCCGCGTTAGGCGCGCAACGCCGCGCGAGCGCGATCTCGAGTGACTCGCTCCGCGCCGCGCTGTTCGCGCTGGCGCACGACTCCATGGGCGGGCGCCAGACGGGCGAGATTGGCGACTGGAAGGCGCAGGAGTGGGTCGCTGCCCGGTTCCGGCGCTTCGGTCTTCTCCCCGCCGGCGACGGCGGGACGTACTTCCAAGTCATTCCATTCCAGCGCGTCTACGCGGACACGAGCGCCCGCGTCTGGGCCGGCCAGGTGTCCCTTGCCGAGGGACGCGATTTCCTGCCGCTCGGCGCCCAAGTCAATTGGGCCGTCGGCCAAGTTCGCGCGCTCTCCTTCGGCTCGGTCGATCGGCCCGACTCGTGGCCCGATTCGGCGACGGCGGCGGGACGCCTGCTCGTCGTCGCGGTCCCCGATTCGGCGCGGGACTTCCGCGGGATCAACCGCGCCCTGGTCCCGTTGCGGTTGTCGCCAACGTTCCGCGCGGCTGCGGGCGTCGCGGTCGTGGTGCTCGACCGGATTGCGCCGGACCTCATTCCTCAAGTCCTCGCGGGACGCATCACGACTGACACGACCACGAGTGCCCCTCCAGGTGCGCGGCCATTCTGGTTCGTCACCCCGGACGCCGCACGCGCTCTCCTCGGTGTTGCCAACGCGCCCTCGGGAACTGTTGGCCCGGCGCTGACCGGCGAAGTGCGCTTCGTGCGCACGCCCCTCGCGTACCCGTCCCGCAATGTGATCGGCGTCCTGCAGGGCACCGATTCGGCGCTGCGCGGCGAGTACGTCGCGATCAGCGCCCACCACGATCACGTCGGCTACACGGGCCGGCCCGTGGACCACGATTCCACGTTCGCGTTCAACCGTGTGGTGCGGCCGGCCGGCGCTGACTCGCCGATGCGGCCGCCAACGGCTGTCGAAGCGACCCGCGTGGCCGTCCTGCGCGACAGCCTCAAGGCGTTGCGGCCGTCACGTCTCGACTCGGTGTTCAACGGGGCCGATGACGACGGATCGGGCACCGTGGCGATTCTCGAGATCGCGCGCTCGCTCGCGGCCGGTCCGCGCCCGCGGCGCTCCATCCTGTTCATTTCGCATGCGGCCGAAGAGCGCGGCCTGCTCGGATCGGCGTGGTATTCCGACCATCCGACCGTGGCGCGCGACTCGATCGTGGGCGAAGTCGATCTGGACATGGTGGGTCGAGGCAACGCCCAAGATTTGCCGAAGGGTGGGCCTGGGTATCTCGAGGTGGTCGGGGCCGGACGCTTGTCCAAGGAATACCGTGACCTGCTCGAGCAGGTGAACGCGGGTTTGCCCCGACCCTTCAGCTTCAATTACGAGTACGACGCCCCGGGACATCCGCTCCAGTACTACTGTCGCGCCGACCACTATAGCTACGCCCGCTATGGAATTCCGTCGGTGTCCCTGTCGCGGGGTGAGCACGCTGACTATCACCAGGTCACGGACGAACCGGCCTACATCGACTACGACGCGCTGGGTCGCGTGGCCACGCTGGCGCGGGCCTTCGCGGTGTCCGTGGCGGATTGGGCCCACCGGCCCCGTCTCGACGGGCCGCCTCCGACCGATCCCCACGCCCCCTGCCGCCAATAAGCTTCATCCTTGTTTGAAGTTACGCATTTCATTACCTTGATTTGCTCGCGCGCGCCCGCATCACCTTTTCTATAAAGACGACAAGACGACACGTGCCTTTTCGCTGGCCGAACTTCAGAATCGGAGCCTGGAGCCCGGCAAATGAGATTGCCGTCGATCTCGGCACCGCCAACACACTGATCTACGTGAAGGGCGAGGGCATCGTGTTGAACGAGCCCTCCGTCGTCGCGATCGAGAAGGCTACCGGCAAGATCAAAGGCATCGGTCTCGAAGCGAAGCGCATGCTGGGCCGCACCCCCGACGGGATTCTCGCGGTCCGGCCGCTCAAGGACGGCGTCATCGCCGACTTCGACGTGACCGAGAAGATGCTCCGCTTTTTCCTCAAGACGATCATCGACCGCCATCTCTTCCGCGTGAAGCCGAAGGTGATCGTGTGCGTCCCGTCAGGCATCACCGAAGTAGAGAAGCGCGCGGTGCGCGACTCGGCGCAGTCGGCCGGCGCGAAAGAGGTGTGGATGGTCGCCGAGCCGATGGCGGCGGCGATCGGGGTCGGCCTGCCGGTCGAGACGCCGACGGGCAACATGGTGATCGACATCGGCGGCGGCACGACGGAAATCGCCGTCATCGCGCTGTCTGGCATCGTGTCGGACACGTCGATCCGCACCGGGGGCGACGAGCTCGACCAGGCGATCGTTCAGTTCATGCGGAAGAACTACAACCTCCTCATCGGCGAGCCGACGGCGGAGCAGATCAAGATTCAGATCGGCTCCGCGGCGCCCGTGGGTGAGGAGCGGGAGATGGAGGTCAAGGGTCGCGACCTCGTCTCGGGCATTCCCAAGATCGTGCGCGTGCATTCCAGCGAAATCCGTGAGGCGGTGCAGGAGCCGATTCAGCAGATCGTGGACGCGGTGCGCCGCGCCCTCGAAATCACCCCTCCGGAGCTGGCGTCGGATATCGTCGACCGCGGCATCGTGATGACGGGCGGTGGCGCGTTGATCCGCGGTCTCGACGTGCTGCTGCAGCAGGAGACGGGACTGCCGATCCACCTCGACGAAGACCCCATGACCTGCGTCGTTCGCGGCGTAGGGCGGATTCTCGACGACCCCGAGAAGTACCGCAACGTCCTGACGACGTAGTCTAGGGCGCCATGCCGCTCGGAGCCGATCGCTACGCATCGCGCGCCGACACGCTTCTGTTCCTGGGGTGCGTCGGACTGTCGATCGCCGCGATGAGCCTGCCCGATCACTGGCGCGACCCCATCGCGCAAGGCCTGCGACAAACCGTGCTCGCGCCGTTCCTCGCCCTGCAGCAGCAAACCGAGCTGCTCTCCGCCGCCCGGGCCCACTACGACGCCGTCGTTGCGCAGCGCGACTCCGCCGCGCTCGCGGCCACGTTCCTTCCCGAGCTGCGCAGCGAGAACGTGCGGCTGCGCAGCCTCATGGGGTTGGGCACGCGGCTCGGGTGGGGCTACGTGCCCGCGGAGGTGCTGCACCAGCCAGAGCCCACCAATCCGCTCTCGTTCATCATTTCGGCAGGCCGCCAGAAAGGTGTGCGGCCCTTGTCGGCGGTCGTGAGCGCCGAGGGGTTGGTGGGCATCGTGTCCACGGTGGACGCGCAGACGAGCGTGGTGCTCACGTGGGCGCATCCCGAGTTCCGCGCCAGCGCCATCGCCAACGATGGCAGCATAAGCGGGATCGTGGCGCCGCACGGAGCGGCGGGGCCCGGCGTGTGGCTCCTGGAGCTGCAGGGCGTGCCGTATCGCCAGCAGGTCCCGGAGGGGACCGTGATCCTGACATCGGGCCTCGGGGGCGTCTACCCGCGCGGCATTCCCATCGGAACGGTCGTCGGGCTCGCGGGCGAGGCGAAGGGGTGGGAGCGCACCTATCTGATCCGGCCCGCGCTCCATCCATCGGCGCTGTCACACGTCATGGTCCTCACCGGGGCGCGCGGCTCCGGCTCAGACATCCGCGGGGCGTTCCAGGCCGACTCGGTGCGGCCGTGAGAAAGACGGACCGCTACCGCTACGTGCTGGTGCTGGTGGGGCTGGTGGTGCTGCACTTCACCGTTCGCGAGCGGCTCGGCGGGGACCGGATCGCGCCCGACTTCCTGTTGCTCGCGCTGCTCATCTATACCATCCGAGCGCAACCGGGCCGGAGTGCGGCGGCCGGATTCGTGATCGGGTTGCTGCGCGACGCGCTCACGCCCGCGAGCTTTGGGGCGGGCGCCCTGGCGCATACGCTCGTGGGATATCTGTCGTCCTGGGCGAAGGCGGTGTTCTTCGCTGAGAACGTGTTCGTGAACGGGTGCCTGTTTTTTGCCGGGACCTGGGTCCGCAACCTGATCGTGCTGGTCGCGTCAGGCCGGTTTGGCGGGGCGCAGCTCGGTTGGGAGTTGCTCGTGTGGTCGCCGCTCCAGAGCCTGACGACGGCCGTGGTCGGCATGGCCTCGTTGTGGTTCTTCGGCCGCTGGTTGACGCTGCGCCGGGCGGAAGCATGAGCACCCTGCACCCACACCTGCTCGACCGGCGGCTGAGCGCCGTGCGCACGTTCGTGTGGCTCGTGCTTGGTGTCCTGCTGGTGGCGTTCTTCCGCACGCAGATCCTGGGTCATGGGAAGTACCAGCTGCAGTCCGAGTCGAACCGCCTGCGTCCGATTCCGCTCCCCGCGCCCCGCGGCATCATCTTCGACCGCAACGGCAAAGTCCTGGCGGACAACATGCCTGGATACACGGTCTCGCTGTTGCCTGGGCCCCCGGCGAACCTGCGCGCCACGCTGGCGCGCATCGCGCCGATCGCACACCTCGACCCCGCTGCCATCCTGCGCGTGTTGCAGCGGGCTGCCAAGGCGCCTTACCAGCCGGCCCTCGTCGTCGCCGATGTCCCCTTCGCGGTCGTCTCCGCGCTCGAGGAGCGGCGGCTCGAGATCCCGGGACTGCTCATCCAGACCGAGCCGAAACGCTACTATCCCGATACCACGGTTGCCGCGCACTTGGTCGGCTACTTGGGCGAGGTGACGGAAGGCGAACGCGCCACCCAGCGATTCTCGGCGGTGCGACTCGGCGGGCTCGTGGGGAAGGACGGCCTCGAGCGCGAGTACGACGACTCGCTACGCGGCGCGGATGGCGTCCGGTTTGTGGAGGTGAGCGCGCTCGGTCACCTGGTGCGCGAAGCGGAATCGGTGCAGACGCTCGAGCCCGTTCCGGGCACGGAGCTGCACACCACGATCGACCTCGATCTGCAGCGCTATATCGCGCAGGCCTTCCCCAAGGGACAGCGGGGCGCCGTGCTGGCCCTCAACCCCAACACCGGTGAAGTGCTCGCGCTCTACAGCGCGCCGGGATTCGATCCCAATGCGTTCGTCGGTGGCGTGAGCACCGAGTACTGGCGATCGGTGAATCAGAACGCCGCGACGCCGTTGCTCGATCGGGCCATCCAGGCGCGGTACCCTCCCGGGTCGACCTGGAAGCTCGGCGTCGCCGCGATGGCGCTGAAACGCGGCATCGTGACGTTCAGGACCCGCATGCCGATCCCGTGCCGCGGCGGTCTCCAGTATGGGAATCGCTTCTTCCGGTGCTGGGCGCCGGAGGGGCACGGCGACCTGACGCTCACCGAAGCGATCGCGCAGAGCTGCGATGTCTACTTCTATCAGCTCGGCATCAAGCTCGGGGTGACGTCGCTGGTCGAAGACGGCAACGAGTGGGGATTCCGCGGCCGCACCGGCATCGACCTGCCGAGTGAGATCCCGTCCGAGTTTCCGACGGGCCCCGAGTACTACGACCGCCTGTACGGGCCGCGCCATTGGACCTCGGCGGTCGCGCTGAACCTGGCGATCGGCCAGGGCGAGAACGCGCAGACGCTCGCGAACATGGTACGGCTCTATCAGATGCTGGCGAGCGACGGACGGGTGCGCGCGCCGTACGTCGTGCGTCCGACGCGCGTGTCATCGCAGCTGTCGCTCGACCTGTCGCCGGAGCAGCTCGCGGGCCTCCGCCAGGCGATGATCGCCGTGGTGGAGGAGGGGACGGCACGGAGTGGACGGCTTGCGGGATTGCAGATCGCCGGGAAGACGGGGACGGCGCAGAATCCGCACGGCGCCTCGCACGGCTGGTTCATCGGCTTCGCCCCCGCCGAGAAGCCGGAGATCGTGGTGGGGGCGATCATCGAGTTCGCGCAGCACGGCACCGCCGCGATCCCGATCGTGAGCCGCGCGATCGCGCACTACCTCGGCCTCGAGGAGACGGCCGCCACGAAGCTGCGCGTGACCGTCCCTACCGATTCGGCGCCGCAGCCGTTCCAGCTGCCCATCATCCCCCCGCTGCCAGACTCGTTACGGCCGATTCCGCCGCCGATGGATACGCTGAGCGACACGAACCGTGTTATCCCGCCTCCGCCAACTCGATAGGCCACTCCTCGCTGCGGTGACGGCGCTGGCCATCTACGGGCTGGCGACGCTCTATTCCGCCGGGCAGACGGAGGTCCCGACCTTCGTCGCGACGATCTGGCACCGCCAGCTCATCTGGCTCGGCCTCGGCGCGGTGATCGTGTTCCTGATGTTTCGCACATCGCCGCGCATGCTCGAGTGGGCCACGCCGTTCGTGTACGCCGTCGCCGTGTTTCTGCTCGTCCTCACGCTCCTGTTCGGCACCGGCGCCGGGACCGCCGCGGGGACCAAGTCGTGGATCGCCATCGGGCCGCTGCGCCTCGGTCAGCCGGCGGAGCTGGCCAAGCTCGCGGTGATTCTCATGTTGTCGCGGTGGCTGGCCGGGCTGCGCGAGCCGCCGGCCACGTTGCGCGACCTCGTGCCCCCGTGCGCCATCGCGGGCATCCCGTGTTTTCTCGTGATGCTGCAACCCGATCTCGGCAGCGCGATCGTCTTCGTGGCCGTGCTATTCTGCATGCTCTTCTGGGCGGGCACGAAACCCTCGCTCATGGTGCTGCTCGCATCGCCGGCCATTGGGCTGGCACTCGCCTTCTCGACAGTGGCATGGGGGATCTGGCTCGCCGTCCTGGCCGGGTTGCTGCTGTGGTGGCGTCCCTACCTGTGGGAAGGGCTCGCGGTCGTGACCGCCAATGTCGCGATGGGCGTCTTCGCGCTGCCGTTCTGGAACCGCCTCGCCCCGTACCAACAGAACCGCCTGCTCGCGTTCCTGAATCCCGAGGTCGACCCCCGCGCCACGGGGTGGCACGTCATTCAATCGAAGGTGGCCGTGGGGTCGGGGGGGCTGTTCGGAAAGGGCTTCACGCTCGGCACCCAGAAGCGCCTCGCGTTTCTCCCGGCGCAGCACACCGACTTTATCTTTTCGGTGGTCGGCGAGGAGCTGGGGTTCGTCGGCGTGGTCGCGGCACTGGCGCTCTTTGCCGCCCTCCTGTTCATCCTGCTGCGGATCGCCCGCAAGGCGACCGATCCGTTCTCGAGTCTCTGCGTCTTTGGCATCGCGGGGATGCTGTTCATCCACATCATCGAGAACGTCGGGATGACGATCAACTTGATGCCGATCACCGGAATCCCGCTGCCGTTCTTTTCCTACGGGGGATCGTTCCTGCTGGCGTGCTCGCTGGGCGTGGGAATCGCGTTGCGGGTCGCCTGGGAGTCCAGGCAGTCAGGCTACGCGGAGCTATGACAACGAGTTAGCGCGTCGGGACTGGCGTCCGTCCCGGGGTGCTCACAAATTGTGCGCTTCGTCACCCCCCTATGGCGTTAATGGCCTGGTTCAAGAAAGAGCGTAAGCCTCGTACTTCAGAACGCGTGCGGCTCGAGATTCCGGCCGACGCGTGGGAGAAGTGCGAGGAGTGCGGCCACATCGACATCAAAGAGCGCTTCATTCGGGCGCTCAACGTGTGCCCAAATTGCGGCCACCATCGGCGCATCACGGCCCAGGAGTACATCGACCTCCTCGTGGATGAGGGGTCGTGGCACGAGCTGTTCGCGGAGCTCAAGTCGGCGGATCCCCTCAAGTTCGAGAGCTACGCCGACCGCCTCAAGGCGGCGGTGAAGAAGGCGGGCCCACTCGACGCGATTCGTGCCGGCTACGCTCGGTTGCACGGCACTCCCATCAATCTCGGCGTCATGGACTTCAGCTTCATGGGTGGGTCGATGGGCTCCGTCGTCGGTGAGAAGATTGCCCGACTCGCGCGCCGCTCGATCGACAAGGGCGTGCCGTTGATCATCGTCTCGGCTTCCGGGGGGGCCCGCATGCAGGAGGGTGTCCTCTCCCTGATGCAAATGGCGAAGACCTCGGTCGTGATCGCCGAGCAGCAGCAGGCCGCGATCCCGTTCGTGTCGATCCTCACGAATCCCACGACCGGAGGTGTGTCGGCCTCCTACGCGATGCAGGGCGATGCGATCCTCGCGGAGCCGGGCGCCGTGATCGGATTCGCGGGTCCACGGGTCATCAAGCAGACAATCGGTCAAGACCTCCCCGAGGGGTTCCAGACGGCGGAGTTTCTCTTGGAGCACGGCATGCTCGATGCCGTCGTGCCGCGCGGCGAGTTACGGGACACGACCGCCCAGTTGCTGCGGCACATGACGGGCGCCCGCCCGGCGGAGGTTGCCGACTGAAGTTCGCAGCAGCCCGCCAGTTCCTCTTCGAACGACAAGCCGGCCGCATCAAGTGGAGCCTCGGCCCGACCGAGGGTCTGCTGGACGCCTTGGGACGTCCCGAGCGCCATTTCCCCGCGATCCATGTCGGCGGGACGAACGGCAAGGGCTCGACGTGCGCTTTTCTCACAGCCGAGCTGCGCGCGCGCGGTCTGCGAGTCGGATTGTACACGTCGCCCCACCTGGTGTCTCCCACTGAGCGCATCACCGTCAACGACGTGCCGATCAGCGAGGACGCGTTCGCCGAATGGACGACGCTGCTCAAGCCGCACATCGAGCGGACGGGCGCGAGCTTCTTCGAGGCGACGACCGCGATCGCGTTTGCGGACTTTGCGGCGCGCGGCATCGATGTCGCCGTCGTCGAGGTCGGACTGGGTGGGCGCCTCGACGCCACCAATGTGATCACGCCCCTCGTGAGCGCGGTCACGAAGATCGCGCTCGAGCACACCGACTACCTGGGCACGGACCTGAAAGGCATCGCCCGGGAGAAGGCGGGGATCGCCAAGCGCGACGTCCCGTTCGTCACGGGCGAACCCGAGCCGCTGCTCCGCGCCGAGATCATGCGGGAGGCCGAACGGCGGGGCGCGGCGCCGCTGATCGCCGTCGACTCCACGCGACCACTGCCACCAGATACGGTGCTCGGCCTGCGCGGCGCGCATCAGGTCGCCAATGCGTGGGTCGCGTGCGCCGCGCTGAAGCATCTCCCGAAGGGCTCGGGCTTACCGGATGGCCCGCCGATTGGGGAGGAGATCCCAAGTAGCTTCGCCGACGCGTACATCGCCGCGCGATTCGACGTGCGTGGCAAATGGATCTTCGACGTCGCGCACAATCCCGATGGGATGAAGGTGCTCGTGGATGCCTTGGCAGCGCACCAACCGGCGCGGCCCCTGCACGCGTTGGTCGGAATTCGCACCGATAAGGATTGGCGGCCGATGCTCGCGCTGCTGCGTCCGGCGGTGGATCGCCTTGTGGTGACCGTGCCGCCGTCGATTCCGGTCATGCAACGCTGGTCGGTGAGCGACTTCGGCGGTCAGGCCGTGCATTTCGAGCCGGAGTTCGACTCGGCGATGCGCGATGCGCAGGAGGGAGCGGCGACGGTCTTGGTCACGGGCTCGTTCCACACCGTCGGTGACGCGCTCGCCCGCTTGCCCGGCTTCGCGCCCGTGGGCTAAATTGTTGTGATGCAAGGGAAAGCACTCCCCGGCTTCCGCGATTTCTACCCTGAAGAACTGACGCTCCGCAATCACATCTTCGCCACCTGGCGCAGCGTGGCTGCGCGCTACGGCTTCGAAGAGTACGATGGGCCTCCCCTCGAGTCTCTCGAGCTCTACACCCAGAAGAGCGGGGACGAGATCGTCGGCCAGCTCTACACTTTCAAGGATAAGGGCGATCGCGACGTAGCCCTCCGGCCGGAGATGACTCCGACGCTGGCGCGGATGGTGGGGGCGCGCGCCCAGGCCCTCAAGAAGCCGATTCGCTGGTTTTCGATCCCGCAGCTGTTCCGTTATGAACGGCAGCAGCGGGGCCGCCTGCGGGAGCACTTCCAGCTAAACATGGACATCATCGGCGAGGCGGGCCCCCTCGCCGACGCCGAGTTGATCGCCGCGGGGATCGACATCTTGCGCGCGTTCGGTTTCGGGCCGACAGACGTCCAGGCGCGCGTCTCGGATCGGCGTGTGCTGCGCGCCCTGCTGCTGGGCCGGGGGGTGACGGACGCCCAGCTGGCCGCCGCGTATGGCGTGATCGACAGGAGCGAACGCGTGCCCCAGGAGGCGCTCGAGGAGATGCTGCGGGCCGGCGGCCTGGGGAAGGCCGAAACGCGGGCAGTGCTCGATGTTGGTGCTCTGCGAGGCATGGATGCCGTGACGGGCGCGCTCGCCAAGGTGACGGGCGGGGAAGAGGCGGGGGAGCCGCTGCGCACTGCCGCTGAAGCCCTCTCGGCGATGGGCCTCCGCGACTTTGTGCAGGTCGATCTGACGATCGTGCGCGGCCTCGCGTACTACACCGGCATCGTCTTCGAGCTGTTCGACAGCGCCAAAAAGCTGCGAGCGATCTCGGGCGGCGGGCGCTACGACGACCTGCTGAAGTCGCTCGGCGGCCCGGATCTGCCCGCACTGGGATTCGGCATGGGAGACGTGGTGCTCGGAGAACTATTGAAGGAGCGGAACGTCGCCCCCAAGGCGTCGACCGAGCTCGGCGCCTTTTTAGTAGCCGTCTCAGGCGAGGACGTCGCCACGGTGCTGCAGCTCGCGCATGCGATGCGGGAGCGGGGCATCGCCGTGGAGTATGGGCTGCGGCACGCACCAGTCCGCAAGCAGATCGAGCTGGCGGCGGCGCGGGGGGCGCCCCGTGCGGTGATCATCGGACCGGAGGAGCGCGCCGCCGGCGTGGCGCTCGTGCGGGATCTCAATGCCGGCACCGAAGCCAAGGTGCCGCTCGACAAACTTCTCAACGGATTCTTCGACTGATGGCGCAGGCCCAAAAAATCACGCCGCGCGCGAAGGACTTCAGCGAGTGGTACGGCGACGTCATCACCCACGCCGAGCTCGCCGACTACTCGCCCGTGCGCGGCTGCATGGTGATCCGGCCCCACGGCTACCGGTTGTGGGAGCTGATGCAGGGCGCCCTGGACGACATGTTCAAGGCGACGGGACACCGGAACGCCTACTTCCCGCTGTTCATTCCGATGAGTTTTCTCGCCAAGGAAGCGGAGCACATCGAGGGCTTTGCCAAGGAGGTGGCGCTCGTCACGCATACGCGATTGAAGGTGACGAATGGCGTCGTGGGGGTGGACCCCGCGTCAGCATTGGAAGAGCCGCTCGTCGTGCGCCCCACGTCGGAGACGATCATTTACACGATGTTCGCGAAGTGGATCCAGAGCTACCGCGATCTGCCGCTGCTCCTGAACCAGTGGTGCAACGTGGTGCGCTGGGAAATGCGCACGCGTCTGTTTTTGCGGACGACCGAGTTCCTGTGGCAGGAGGGGCACACCGCGCACGCGACGGAGGCGGAAGCGGAGGAAGAAGCACGGCGCATGCTCGGAGTGTATCGCACGTTCCAGGAACAGTGGATGGCGATGCCTGTGCTGACCGGCCTGAAGACCGATAGCGAGCGGTTCGCCGGCGCGTTGCGGACGTACGCGATTGAAGCGCTGATGCAAGACAACAAGGCCATTCAGGGCGGCACCTCGCACAATCTGGGACAGAACTTCGCCAAGGCGTTCGACGTGAAGTTTCAGACCGCGGCCGGAGGGTTGGACCACGTCTGGAACACGTCGTGGGGCGTCTCGACCCGCATGATCGGCGGCCTCATCATGAGCCACGGGGATGACAACGGACTGATCTGCCCTCCCAAACTGGCGCCGGTGCAGGTGGCGATTGTGCCGATTTGGAAGACGGACGAAGAGCGGTCTCAGGTGTCAGCCGTCAGCCATCAGCTGAAGGCGGACTTGGACAAGGCGGGATTCCGCGTCGAGCTCGATCTGCGTGACAACATGAAGCCCGGCGCGAAGTATTTCGAATGGGAAGCCAAGGGCGTGCCCCTGCGGCTCGAGATCGGTCCGCGCGACGTGGCGGCGGGGCACACGATGGCGGCGCGCCGCACCGGCGGGAAGGCGCCCCTCAAGCTCGACGGGATCGTCGCCGCCGTGACGGGTGTGCTCGACGAGATCCAGGCGGGGCTGCTGCATGCGGCGCGCGCGCGTCGCGAGGCGAACAGCATCCGCGGCGTCACCAAGGCACAGTTCCTCGAGTTCATGAAGGGGAAGGGGGGGTTCGCCTACGGCGGATTCTGCGGCGACCCGGCGTGTGAGGCGGAGATCAAAGAGCAGACGGCCGCCACGATCCGCGTGCTTCCCGATCCCGAGTTCCGGAGCGCCGAGCAGCCGAAGACCTGCATGTGGTGCGGGAAGCCCAGCGTCGCGGAGGCGGTGTGGGCGCAGGCGTACTAGGCATCGATCCGGGATTGCTTCAGGCGATCGCGGACCGCGTCGGCACACCAGCTTACGTCTACAGCGCCAACCTGATTCGCGCGCAATACCACGCCCTGGACGATGCGCTCCAGGGCATCCGCCACCGCATCTGCTATTCGGTCAAAGCGAACGGCAACCTCGGCGTGCTGCGGGTGCTGAAACAGCTGGGTGCTGGCGCCGACATCGTATCGGTGGGGGAGTTGCGCCGGGTGCTGGCCGCCGGGTTCGATCCCGACGGCATCGTGTTCTCCGGTGTCGGCAAGACGCCGCCCGAGCTCGAGGAAGCGATCCGCGCCGGCGTCGGCTTTATCAACGTCGAATCCACGAGCGAGCTCGACACGCTGTTCGCCGTGGCGAAGCACGTCCGGAAGCCCGCCAACGTGGGCATCCGTGTGAACCCCGACGTCGCTACCGAAACACCCCACCCCTACACGCGCACCGGCGAAAAGACCACCAAGTTCGGCGTGCCTTTCGACGAAGTCGTCCACGTCGCACAGCGCATCACGACGGAGCCGCTGCTCAAGCTGCGCGGCCTCGCGATGCACATCGGCTCGCAGATCACGGATGTCGGGCCGTACCATCGCGGCACGGTGAAGCTGCTCGAGCTGGTCACCGCCCTCCGCGCCTCGGGAATCGACGGGCTCGAAGCCCTCGACGTCGGCGGCGGCCTGGGCGTGCGCTATCACAACGAGAAGGCACCGACGCCCCAGGCGTTCGCGGAGGCGGTCGTTCCCGCGGTGAAGGCGGCGGGACTCGGGCTGCTCTGCGAGCCGGGGCGTTACCTCGTGGCGAACGGCGGGGTCCTGCTCACCAAGGTGCTCTATCGCAAGCACGCGGGCGGCAAGGACTTCGTGATCGTGGACGCGGGGATGACGGACTTCGTGCGGCCCAGCCACTACAACGCCCACCACGAGATCGTCCCCCTCAAGGACGGCAAGCGCGGTGAAGAGACGGTGAGCGTCGTCGGACCGGTTTGCGAGTCAGGGGACTTCCTGGCGCTCGACCGCAAACTGCCGGTCAGCATGCCGGGGGAGGCGCTGGCCGTCCTCGGTACGGGGGCCTACGGGTTCGTCATGAGCTCGACCTACAACCAGCGGCCGCGCCCGCCCGAAGTCGTGGTCGAGGGGGACCGCTACTTCGTGTCACGTCAGCGCGAAACACTGGACGATCTGCTGCGGGGCGAGACCGCCGAACCCACGACGTGGTACAAAGCGTGAACCGGATCCTCATCCTCGATTACGGCTCGCAGTTCACGCAGCTCATCGCGCGGCGGATCCGCGAGGCGCATGTCTACTGCGAGATCCACCCGGCGACGCGGGGTACCGACCTGGCGTTCATCCGGGAGTTCGCTGCCAAGGGGATCATCCTGTCGGGTGGGCCAAGCTCCGTGTCCGATCCCGGCGCTCCCACCGCGGACGCCCAAATCCTGGACCTCGGCGTTCCCGTGCTCGGCATTTGCTACGGCATGCAGCTCATCGCTCAGCTCGCCGGCGGCCAGGTCAAGGCGTCGAACGCGCGGGAGTACGGGCGCGCCGACATCGTCGTCAAGAGTGCCGACGGGCTGTTCGCGGGGTTCGTGGCGTCGTCCAACGTCACGGTCTGGGCGAGTCACGGCGACCGCATCGAGCAGCCGCCGCCGGGATTTCGGATCACGGCAACGAGCGCGAATGCCCCCGTCGCGGCGATGCAGCACGATACGCGACCGCTCTTTGGTGTCCTGTTTCACCCCGAGGTCGCACACACGACGCGGGGCGGCGAGATCATCCACAATTTCCTGTTCGGGATCTGCGGCTGCACGCCCGACTGGACGCCGGGCCACTTCATCGACCACGAGATCGGGCGCATTCGGCAGCTCGTCGGCCCCAGCGCGCGCGTCATCTGCGGCCTTTCCGGGGGTGTGGATTCGGCGGTCGCGGCCGCGCTCGTGCATCGGGCCGTCGGCGACCGGCTCACCTGCATCTTCGTGGATCACGGCCTGCTGCGCCTCAACGAGCGCGATCAGGTGGAGCGGACCTTCCGCGAGCACCTAGGGCTGGACTTGCGAGTCGTCGATGCGACCCACGCGTTCCTGAAGGAGCTGAAGGACGTCGAGGATCCGGAGGAGAAGCGCCGCCGCATCGGCCACACGTTCATCTCCGTGTTCGAGGCCGCCGCGCGGCACGTGGAGGGCGAGGTCGGGTTCCTGGTGCAGGGCACGCTCTACCCCGACGTCATCGAATCGACCTCGGCAAAGGGAGGACCGTCGGTCACGATCAAGACGCACCACAACGTCGGCGGCCTGCCGGCCAATCTCCCCTGGAAGCTCATCGAACCGCTGCGCGAGCTGTTCAAGGACGAAGTGCGGCAGGTAGGACGCGAACTCGGGCTCCCCGAGGAGATCGTCGGGCGCCATCCGTTCCCGGGGCCGGGACTCGCGATCCGCGTGCTCGGCCCGGTCACCGAGGAGCGTCTGGATCTGCTGCGCAAAGTGGACGCGGTCTACATCGAGGAGATCCGGCAGGCGGGGCTCTACGACCAGATCTGGCAGGCGTTCGCAGTCTTGTTGCCGGTCAAATCCGTCGGGGTCATGGGCGATGGGCGCACGTACGATCACGTGGTGGCCCTGCGCGCCGTCACGAGTCGCGACGGCATGACGGCCGACTGGTATCCGTTCCCCTACGAGATCCTCGGCAAGATCAGCAACCGCATCATCAACGAGGTACGGGGCGTGAATCGGGTCGCCTACGACGTGAGCTCCAAGCCGCCGGCGACGATCGAGTGGGAATAACGGCGCGGCGGGCCGCTCTCATCGCCGGCCTCCTCGCCGCGGCCGTCGCCGCTCCATCGATTCGCAACGGATTCACCGCCGACGACCGATGGTTGATCGTCGAGCGTCCCTTTCTCAAGCACCCACCCTCCGTCGGCGCCTTGCTGCGCGAGCCCTACTGGCCTGCCGGGTTCGGCGGCGTGATGTGGCGCCCGGCAGTGCTCGTCTCATACGCACTCGACTACCGCCTCGGCGGCAGCCCTCGGTGGTTCCACCTGGACAACGTGCTCTGGGCCGCGGTCGCGGCGGCCCTGCTCACGCTGCTTGCCTGCCGCCTTGCCGACCCAGCTACCGGTCTGGTCGCGGGGCTGCTTTTTGCCGTCCATCCGCTGCACGTGGAGGCAGTCGCGAACGTGGTCGGGCGGGCAGACCTCATGGCGGCCGCGGGATATGCCGCGGCGCTCCTGTGCGCGGTCGAAGCGGAGCGGCGGCGGGTGTACCTCGTCGGTGTGGCCCTCGCGGCTGCCTTTGCCATCGTAAGCAAAGAGCACGTCGCCACCCTGCCGGCGGCGATTCTCCTGATCAGTCTCGCGCGTCGACGCGACCTGCGCGAGGCGGCGTGGCCAGCGGCGGTCGCCGCCGTGGTGATCGTCACGTACTTCGGGCTCCGCACCGCCCTCGGACAGCCGACGCTCTCGGCCGGCGGTCTCGCGCCGGGTCTCGGGGGCCTGGGGGTGCTCGAGCGGGCGTGGGCCATGGCGCCGATCTCACTCGTGTGGTGGCGGCTGTTCCTATTCCCGGTGCACCTGTCCTCCGACTACTCCCCCGGTGATGTCGTCGTCTCGACGGGACTTTCTGCCGGCCACATCCTGGGCATCGCGGTGTGGGCGGCGGCGGGATGGGCGGCGTGGCGCTGGCGAAAGTCGGTCCCCGGTCTGGCGCTGGGCTTCGCCTGGATCGTCATCACCGTATCGCCGGTCGCGAACATCGTCGTACCGACCGAGTTTCTCATCGCCGAGCGAACGCTGTATCTGCCATCCTGGGGAATCACGTTCGCGCTTGCCGCGGTAGGCATGGCGCTGCCATGGCCCGCGCGGTGGCGCATCGTGCTGCTCGGGATTGTGCTGGCCCTCGGAGCGGCGCGTAGCGTTGCCCGGACGCCCGTGTGGCACGACGACGAGGCGCACTATCAGGCGCTGCAGCGCGACGCTCCCCGTTCGTACCGAACGTTGTGGATGCTGGGTAAGGACGACTTCGCGGCGGGCCGATGGGGGAGCGGGGAGCGACTGTTGCATGAGGCGATCGCGCTGGCGCCGGGGGTGGTGGGGCCGCGCTTCGATCTCGCCCGGTTCTACTGGGACGCCCGCTTGTATCGTCCCGCGGCCGAGCAACTCACGGCGGCGACGGCGGTGGACAGCGCGTTCGTACCCGCTTGGACGCTCCTGCCCCGAGCGCTGCTGGCTGCGGGCGACACCGTACGGGCGCGGATCGCGGCCCGCACTGCCTTACGCCTCTTTCCCGGCGACCCTGACATCAAGGCGAGCGCGACCGCGGTACTTCCCTAGATGTTCTTTTCTTCGAGCAGGTCGAGGAACTCGGCAGGAGTCTTGAGCTTCGCGAGGCGGTCGGTCACGTCGGTCTCTTTCGCGAACTGCGCGATCTTGCCGAGGACCGGAAGGTACTGATTCGACACCTCGAGCGGCGGGGCGACGATCAGGAAGAAATAGTGCACTGGTTTGTCGTCGATGGCCTTGAAGTCGATCCCTTCGAGGCGACGCCCAAACGCGCAGCGCAGGCGGTTCACGACGAGGGAACGGCAATGCGGGATCGCGATGCTCTGTCCGATGCCCGTCGAGCCGAGCGTTTCGCGGCGCTTGAGCATCTTGAACAGCATCCCCTCGGCCTTCTCGTCGAGGTGCAGCAGTCCCACCAGCTCCTTGAGCACCGCGTCCTTCGCGGTACTCTTGAGCTCGAGCGTAATGGCGTCGTCGGAGAAGAATTCGCGTAGCCGCATCGGGCGCGAAACGTAATTGTTGGTTGCTCCTAGCGCAACGCGCTATTACGTTCCCTCGTATGCAGTTCCCGTATCGCACGGACCATCAGGTCCCGCTCTTCCTCGCCCCCATGGCGGGAGTCTCGGAGTCGCCGTTCCGGCAGCTGTGCCGCCGTTTCGGCGCCGACGTCGTCGTGTCGGAGTTCATCTCTTCCGTGGGTATCTCTCTCGGCATCGAGCGCGTGCTCGCCGAGATGCGATTCGAAACGTGCGAGCGCCCCATCGGCATCCAGATCTACGGGGCCGATGCTCAGGTGATGGCGACCGCCGCTGGGATGGTGACCGAGCTGTTCGAACCCGATTTCGTGGACATCAACTTCGGGTGTCCCGTGAAGAAGGTCGTGAAGAACAACGGCGGCTCGGGGTGTCTGAAGGACATGAGCCTGGTGCGCGGTATCATCGGAGCCGTGAAGGCCGCAACGCGTCTGCCGGTCACGGTGAAGATCCGCAGCGGCTGGGACGAGACGCAGCGGGATCCGGTGACGATCGCCCAGCGCTGCCAGGATGCCGGGGCGTTGGCGCTCAGCCTCCACCCCCGCACACGCACGCAGATGTACCAGGGGGACGCCAACTGGGATGAGATCGCGCAGGTCGTGGACGCGCTCGAGATCCCCGTGATCGGTAACGGGGACGTGCGCTCGGCCGAAGATATCGTCGCGATGCGGCAGCACACTGGCTGTGCCGGCATCATGATCGCCCGCGGCTCGTTCGGGAACCCGTGGATCTTCGCGCAGGGTCGGGATCTGCTCGAGGGGCGTGCCAAGCGTCCCGACCCCACCGCCGCGGAGCGGTTCGGGACGGCTCTCGAGCACGCGCGCCTGGCGCTCCGCCTGCAGGGCGACACGCGCAAGACGGCGATCGAGTTCCGGAAGCACCTTGGCTGGTATACGAAGGGGCTCCCCGGAGGCGCCGAGCTGCGCCAGCGCTTGTTCGCCATCGAATCGATGCGAGAGGCGGAAGAGGTGTTCCGCGAGTATCTGGTCGGATCTGCGCGATCTGTGGCGGCATGAACTTCGAGCAGCTCCCGTTCGCGACGATCGATCACCTCCGGCCCATCACGCAAGGGCACCAGGAGGTGATTTTCGCTCAGGGGAAAACGACGGGCCAGGTCGTCGCCATTGCCGAACGGCTCGAAATCGCCGGGGGCAGCTTCCTGGCGACGCGCGTCGAGGCGGCGCAGGCCGCGGCCCTGGCGGCGCGATTCCCGCGGGCCGAGGTCAGTGAGTTGGGGCGGACGGTCTTCCTCCCCCCCGACCCGGAGCCGGCCCCAACGGGCCGGGGTACGGTGCTCGTGTGCACCGCCGGCACCAGCGACCTCCCCGTTGCCGAAGAGGCGGCCGTGACGGCCCGCGCGTTCAAGAACCGCGTGGAACGACTCACCGACGTGGGCGTTGCCGGTATCCACCGCCTGCTCACGCAAACCGACGTGCTGCGCTCGGCGTCGGTGATCATCGTCGTCGCGGGGATGGAAGGCGCATTGCCGAGCGTCGTGGGCGGGCTCGTGAAGGTCCCGGTGATCGCGGTCCCGACGAGCGTCGGCTACGGGGCATCGTTCGGCGGGCTCGCGGCGCTGCTCGCCATGCTCAATTCCTGTGCGTCCGGCGTCACCGTCGTCAACATCGACAACGGATTCGGCGCCGCGGCGGCTGCGAGTCGCATCAACCATTCGTAAGACCGCGCGCGGCTGGATCGCGCTCGTCCTCCAGGGCCTGGGAGCGGCAGCAGTCGTCGTTGCCGCGTGGCGGGGTTCCGCGTGGGCGTGGCTGGCGGCGGCAGGTGGGGCCGCCACGGTGTTCGGTTGGACGATCCGGTTTCGCCCCGGTCGCTTCCGGCGGCGGGGTCCCCCGCCGCTCGCGTTCCGAGAAGTCTTCGACTTTCTGCGCCAGGCGCACGGCGCCGTCGCCGGTTGGGTGGTCGGGCCGGTGGATGGCGCGATCGATGTCGGCGGCGGCCACGAGGTCTCCCCCGATTCACAGCGCCGCGGCTCCGCGCTCGTCCAGCTCGCGTCTGTCGATGGGCGACTCCACGTGTCGCGCGATCCGGAAGGGACGTACGTGGCGGTCGGCGATTTTCCCTACGGAGCAGGATTGTTGCTCGCCGGGGAGGGGGCGGCAGCGGAGCCCCCTGACGCCGCCGCCAGTGCGCTGCGTCGCTTCGTGGCGGGCATGCGGCTAGCGGAGGACCACGGGGAGGTGCACCGCGCCCAGCTCCTGGGCCGGCGGCTGGCCCGCGTGGCGGGGGGCGCGCAGACGCTCGAGGGCATCGCGCGCATCGCGGCGGAGCTGGCACAGCAGCTGGGGCAACGCACCGCCGTCGTGGTGCTCGCCGGCCTCGACGAGCCCCGGGTGCTGGCGGTGTCCGGCAGCGGTGACCCGCGGCTCGTCGGCCTGACACTCCGCGCCGACTCCCCCGTCGGCCAGGCGATGACGACCGGCGTTCCTGTAGTCGCGCCGCGTGGACAGGACGTCTTCGGTCCGGGGATGCCGGAGCGGAGGCGCGACGAGCGCGTCGGCACGGCGTACCCCGTGTTCGACGGCCATCTGGTGGTTGGGTCCCTCGTGCTCCTCGGCGCAGCGCTCGACCCCGACGCACCGGTGATGGAGCAAATCGGGCCGCTGATCGCCGAGCTCGGGCCACGCCTCGCCGCGGCGCGCGCCGTGCACGACGCGGAGCAGCGAGCCATACGCGATCCGCTGACTGGGCTTTGCAACCGCCGCGAGTTCGAGCGGGCCCTCGCCGAGTACCGCGGCGACTTAAGCCGCGCCGCTCCTCCGGCGACCCTGATTTACGTGGATCTCGATCACTTCAAACGGCTGAACGACACGCTCGGCCACGCGGCCGGCGATGCCGCGCTCAAACACGTTGCCTATCTGCTCGAGGCGGCGGTCCGCGACGGCGACCTGGTCGCCCGGATCGGGGGCGAGGAGTTCGCGGTGTGGCTGCCGCGGACGCCGCTCGCGCCGGGCATGGAGGTCGCGCAACGGATTCGGGAGTCGATCGCGGGGAGTACGTGGATGTGGCGCAGCTCGCCGTACATCGTGACGACGTCGTGCGGCGTCGCGGCGTACCCGGAACCCATCGGCGACCTCATGAATCTGCAAGCGGCAGCAGATGCCGCGCTCTACCGGGCGAAGCAGGAAGGCCGGAACCGCGTCGAGCGGGCGTGATCTACGGCCGCCGTGTCGTGACCGTGCGGAGCTGCCCGGAGGACGGTACGACGAGGCGAGGTGCGATCGGGAAGGCGACCCCTTGGAATTGCGGCTGGGCTGGCGCCGCGGACGGTGGCGGCATGAAGCGGCGATGGAATCCCTGCGTGACGGGCACAAAGTACGGGACGTAGACCGCCGTGGGCGTCGGGGGGGGGGCAGGCTGGTAGACGAGTTGGGGCGGTGCAGCGGGCGCGCTGGCGATCGAAACGCTGCCGCTGTTTACGCCGCAGAACGAATTCGTGAACGAGGCGTTCGCGCAGTCCACTGCGTTGCTGGCCATGGCTGGCGGCGCCGCGGCGACCGGCGTGCCGTGACGCACGCAGCTCAGGCACACGTCAGGTTGACGGGGCGTGCGGCGGTCCGCTACGGTGCCCCCGTCCTCGTACGCGACCGCACCGTAGTCGTAGGGACGGCCGTCCGTGACGCGCTCGGCGATGTCGAGCAATGCCGCGAGGGGGTCCCCCGCCGTCGGCTGGAGCAGCCAGGCGCCCCCGTAATTCCAGGTCGATCCTGCACCCACTCCCGCACGGAGCGCCGCAAAGTCGAAGGGCCAGCGGGACTGGATCGCCACAAACGTGGCGGCGCTGCCCTGCGCGTTCGGAGGCAACGACATCCGGAAGGGCGTTTCCCCGGTGACCCACGTGTCGAGGTCGGGCTCGAGTGGAAACAGCACGCTGATCCGCCCGTCGGCGCTCACGTGCAGCAGGGTGACGTGACCGGGGCCCTTCAGGGAGACGGCAACGGTGGAGTCGGTACGCCAGACGCGGATCGGTGCTGCCGGCGGCGTGCGGGCCGTGGCGGGCGTGGCTACCTGCGTGAGCAACGCGAGGGCGAGGATCATGTGGGGCCTGTGTTTATACTGTACCCCGTTGGCTGCGGAAGGGAAAGGGGCTACTTTCTATGGCCAACTATTCGGGGGCGACAGGCTTCGACGGGTTTGGCGAGGATATCGTTGCGTGCCCAGGTTCTCAGTCACCTGGTAAATCAACTGGGAAACTACAAAAGCCAACTCTGAACTGGCTCTGGCTGCGTAAGCTTCGGCTTCACGCACCTGCGTGAGTGGCAGCCCGCCTGAGGCGGCGCTCACGTATCGCAAAGTCGGGCTGGCGTGACTTGGGGCCTCAACGGGTCGCGCGAGAGTTTTCAGAGGCTTGTTGCTACCAGGGCTGACGAGGCGCCGAGGTAGCGAGACCACCAAAGCCTTGTCTACGCACGTAGGGGCGGTTTCGGAGTCATGCTCGGACCGGGGTTCAATTCCCCGCGCCTCCACTTGGGAAGTTGCCGTCGTTGCTAGGGTGTTCGGGTTCATGGGGTCGTTGCCGTGCCTTATCTGTGCCTTACCGCGCGCCGAGCTGCAAGGCTGGGCGCTGCGGTGAGGCGGCGACCTTCGTGAGCGCTTCCCGTACATCGGCGTCGTTGCTGATGCTGTACCGGTTGTAGATCGCTTCGCTCGAATGGCCGACGATCTTCATGGCCACCGAGCGGCTAATCCCCGCCCACTCCAAACGCCGTACCGCCGAACGTCGGAAGTCGTGCGGGATGTGGCCGATGAGCTTGGCCTTCTTGCACGCCGTCCGCCACGCTTGCCGGATCGACTTCACGGGGCGGCCCTCTCGATGAAACACCCAGCGCACGACCGAGCCGGTCCGTCGTTCGACGGCATCCGTGTAGGCCCGCTGTGCCTTGAGCACCGCAGCGAGCCCAGGCAGGACGGCGAAGGGGATCGAGCGCCCTTTGCCGTTCTTGGTCTCCCCGGGTTCGAGGCAGATCGTGCCCTCGTGCCAATCGACGTGCCGCCATTCGCGGGTCAGGGTCTCGTTCCGGCGCCAGCCCGCCCAAAACATGAACGTCGCCACCGCGGCGACGGCGGGGGGCAGATGCTTAACGAGCGCCGCGAAGTTCTCGTCCGAGAAAAACGTCGTCCGGGTGTTCTCGACGTGGACCGAGGGGAGCGGGGGCAGGTTCAGCACCCGGCCCGCCTTGTGCGCGACGACGAGGCCCGTGCGGATCAGCGACAGCTCATAGCGCACCGTGGACGGGCTCGCCTTCTCGGCCAGCCGATCGCGCTTGAAGCGCAGGAGCCGGTCATAGGTGATCCCGGTCGCCCGCTCGCCGGCGAAATGGCGCCGCAGATGCCGGCGCACGTGGCGCTCGACCTTCGCGTAGCTCCGGTGCTGGGCATGTTCGTCGAGGATGATCGCATCGAGGTCGGCCCACTGGAGCCGCGCCGCGTCAGGATGCAGACGGCCCTCGACCGCCTGCCCGAGCCGCAGCTTGAGCAGATCCACGGCGTCCTGCTTGCGTGGGCCCGCGCGCTCCTGAATCCGGCGGCCATTCAGCGTGTAGCGAATCTTCCAGGTGTCGCCGACCTTCCGAATCTCCCCCGTGCCCCGGGCGCGGCGCTGCTCGACCATCGTGATCTCGGTCATAGAGCCTTCTTGCGCTTGAGGAGCGCGGTGATGGCCTCGGTGACCAGCGCATTCATCGGCGCGCCCGTCTCGGCGGCGTACACCTTGAGCCGACGGTGCAGGTCGGCCGCGACCAGCACTTTGAGCTGCACGAGCCGCAGTGTGTCCTTTGCCATCCCGTCCCCCTGTAAGAGTACCTGGGTACCAAGGTACGGTAGAGGGGAAGGACCGGCAAGGGCGCTCACCGCTGCCGCTCCAGCCAGGCCGCGAGCCCCGTCGCCGAAAACCGCACGACGCGCGCTCCGAGCCGCACCGTGAAGGGGAACGTCCCCGCCCGCGCATACACGTAGCGCACCGAGCACCCCAGGCGCTCGGCGACCTGGGCGGCCGTGAGCCAGCGCTCGAGGGCCGGCGTCGCCGACGACGGAAGCCGCGCGCCGTTGCCGTCGACGAGCGGCGCGAGGTCCGCCACCACGGCGTCGTAGACGCTCGCCAGCGGCGCCGACGCCCCGACGGCCGCCGCCTCGATCGCGCGACGCCGGTAGGCCTCGAGCAGCTCGGGCAGCGTCATTCGTCCGCCTGACCCTCGAGCGCGGCGAGCAGGCCGAGCAGCACGTCGTCCACGCGACCGTTGCGGGCCTCCTCCCGAAGGCGGAGGTAGGCGCCCTGCACGGCCGCCACGATTGCGCGGTTGACGTGCGCCAGCTGCTCGTCGTCGGTCAGCGGCCGGCCGGCTCGGCGGATCGCGACCCAGAGCAGCTTCTGCGTGGCGCTCAACGCGTCGCACGCGACGACCACGAGCTCAGTGGCGGGCTCGAGGGGGGGCACCTTCATGAGCCCGCCTCCCTGGCCGCGCGGCGCTCCGCGACCTCTCGCTGCCCGAGCTCGAGCGCGCAGGCGTTGCAGAGCGGCTCGCGGTAGGGACCCGGCTCGGCCGGCCGCTCGCAGCGGCTGCACGTCGTCGCAGGACCTCGATCCCTGTCCTTGTGCTCTGGCTCTGGGATACGCTGTTGACTTGTAGTTCCAGCCTCTCCAACCTCTCCAGCCTCTCCAACTTCTCCAACCGTGCGAGGTTCGCGACCGACGGTTGTACGCCGCTTTGTGCTCAGTTCACCCGGTTTCGAGGCGAACGGTTGTACGCCACCATGGCGTATAACGGTTATACGCCGCTTTGTGCTCAGTTTCGCGGCTTCCGTGCTTGCACCGGCGGCCAACGGTTGTACGCCACTGGGGCGTGCCGCTGTACGCCGCCGAGCGGACGGTTGTACGCCACCATCGGGCCCCGCTGTACGCCGTTTCCGGGCGTCCGTGTGCCGCGTCCGGCCGCCCTTGAGCCGGGAAATGTGCAGGTCGAGCCGGTCGGCAAGCAGCGCCGCCTGGTCGGCCGACAGGCGCCTGCTGCCGGGCACGCATTGGGGCGGCAGCGTCGGATACCACGGGGCGGCCTGGCCCTCGCCACTTTTGCCCTTCTCGAGGATCCCGAGGTCGACGAACCGCCGCCGGTGGATCTCGACCATTTCACGGCTGCGCCCGAGCCGCTCCGCCAGGACGCCGGCGCCGGCGTAGCAACCTTCCCGCCCGTTGTCGAGCGCGAAGTGCTCAAGCCACGTCAGTTTTTCGGCATCGGTCAGCGCGCGGGACCGCTTGATGACCTGCGTCGCGGAGAACGGCAGAGGAGTCGGGCGGTCGGTCATCGCAGCCCCCCGAGCCAGTGGTCCCAGACCGGGTCAGACGCGAGGCGACGGAGCGCCGGGTTCGCACGGCTACGGCCGTCCGGGGACGCGGGGAAGTGGACGGCGATCTCCCGCCAGATCGGCCAGAGGGTCCTCGTCGTCGTGCCGAGAAGCTTCGCGAGCTGCGGGACCTCGGCTGGGAGCGCGCCGTCGAGCCACTGGTGGCGCAGGAGGCACGCGAACGCGCCCGTCGCCGCGAGCGACAGGTGCGCGGTCTCGTGCATCAGAAAATCGCGCACGAACAGGAACGTCGGCGCTTTCTTCACGGCGCCCCCCGGTCGAAGTCGTCGCGGTCGGGCGGCGGGACGTCGCGCTCGAGGCCGGGTCCGGCGTTCTCGACGAACGCGGCGGCGGGATCCGTCGGGGCCTCGCCGCCTTCGAAGCGCGCGATCCCGTCGACGTGCCGGCAGCGGCCGCGGTAGGCGAAGCCCTTGCAGTCGCAGCGCAGCTCGCCGGCCGGCAGGTGCAGCTCGACGACGTGCGAGGTCGCGCCCGGCTCGGCGCGTGTCGCGCGCCACCGGCCGTCGCCCAGGGGCTCGACATCGACCGCGTCAGGCTGCGTGGTCATCGGGATCCGCGCTGGCTCAGGGATGCGCCGCACTTCGGGCAGACGATCCGCCGCGCGGCCTTCGCGAGCTCGCGACACTTCGGAGCGTGGAACGTCTGACGCTTCCCACCGCTGGTGCGCGGAACGAACAGCGCACCGCAGGGAGGCCAAGCGCAGGGCACCGCCGCCTCGGCCGCCGATGATGCCGCGTGCGAACGGGACACCATTGCGGCGGGCCTCGTGGCGCGAGTGACGCGAGGTTGCGCACTGTGCGGCGGTGCTGCTATCCTCGGCACGGCGACGTCCTCCGTCGCTGAAGTGGGGCCCTCGCGACTCCCGGTCGCGGGGGCTGCTGTTTCTCAGATCCGCATTGCGCCGGCGGCCGGTACGGGGCAGGCCGGGCGTCCTTGGTCCCCACCCGCTGGAGCGCGAGCGTGCGCCGGCTGCCCCGTACCCGTCGCTGTCACCGCGCGACCCACGCGATCGCGCCCGACACCTGCGTCGCCCCGGACTGCGCGAGCTCGAGGAGCGCGGCGGCCGCGGTCTCGAACCAGCCCTGCGGGTTGTAGGGCAGGATGAGCGCCTGGTTCGCCGCCAGGGCCATCGCGCCCGTGAGCGCGGTCCCGCCAGCGCCAGACTTGAGCGTGACGGTTTGCGCGGCGGTGTTCACGAGGAACAGGGACACGACGACGATCTTCACGCCCGCCGCCTGGGCCGCGACGAGCGTCGCGGTCGTCGCTTGGTTGATGACGGCGAAATTGATGTCACGTGCTACGGGCATCGGTCATCGCTCCGCGTTAGAGACGCGGCCGGGCCGCGAGGTCACTAGGCTCGCGCTCGCCTCGCCACCCGGGGCCGCCAGACCCAGGATGACGAACCCGGCCATCGGTGAAAGTCGGGGCGACCCGGTGAGACGGCCCGAGTCCTTGCGCCCGCGCGCGGGGAGCGGCCGCGCAACGGGACCCCGACGGAAGTCACGTGCTCTTGCCCTGCAGCTGCTCGTCGGCGAGACGCCGCTGGGCTGCGCCCTTCAAATCGTTGACGCGCGCCGTCGCGCGCTCGAACTCGTCGCGCGCCTCCGCGTGCGCTCGCTCGGCCTCGCGGACGGCGCGATCGAGCTCCGCCAGTCGTGCGGCGCCGCGTGCGTCGCGCGCCATGCCCGCGAGGTTGGCGAGGTCGCCGTGGCTCACCGCACGCTGGTCGGCCTCGGCGATGAGCCAGAGGTCCCGCGAGCGCTCCAACCGCTTCGCCGCCGAGGCGGCGAGCGTCTCGGCCGCGGCGATCTCGGCCGCCTGGGCGACGCGCGTCCACCACGCCGGCCGGGGCTTCGTGGTCTCGCGCCACCCCGCGCCGTAGGCGCCGCTCAAGAAGCGGGCGATTGCCTTGTCGGTCGTGTTCGTCGCCGGCGTGAAGTCCGGATCCTGCCCGGCCGCGAGCAACGTCGACACCTCCGACGGCGGGAACGGGGCGCCGCGCTGCATCAGCACGCGGCCGCGCTCGAGCACGTGGTTCGTGCTCACAGGCCACCCCCGAGCGGCGCGAGCGGTACGGAGCGCACCCGCAACCTGTGGTAATCGCCGAGGGCCTCGGGCTCGTCGGCCGGTGCGCCGAACAGGGCGCGAAGGCTCTTGAGGTCGGGCTTCTCGAGCTCGTCGGCCAGCGCCTCGAGCTCGGCGTTTTTCAGACGGACGTTGCGCAGCGCGAGCCGCGCGTCCCCGCCGAAGCGCTTGACCCTCCGCAGGTCCCGCTGCGGTCCAGCTTCGGCAAAAATCTCCTCGATCTCCCGGACCTTCACCGCTACCACGTGCACCGAGTCCATTTTGCGAACCTCCTCCAGGGTTTAGGCGCCGAGCGCCCGTAGGGCCGCGACGTAGACGGCAGGCGCGAGTCGGCGGGAAGTCTCCTCCGCATCTTGCTCCGCCGAGGCGAACCCCACCGGTTGACGCAGGTGCTCGAGCTCGTGGACCAGGGCGTGCGCCAGGAGCTCGAGGTTGTCGTTCAGCGGCCCGTCCACGACGAACACGTCGGACCGGGACAGGGCCGGGAAGACGATCGCCACCGGGGCGCCGGGCCGGCGCGCAACCCAGTGGACGGCCGGGATCCTTGGGAGTGCGAGCAGGTGGCTCGCCTGGGCGACGACGAATTCCGCGAACCTCGCGTGTCGCCAGGACGGCGCCGGCAGCTCGTCGCGGAGGAGGTCGGCGTACCCGCGGGCCTGGTCGACGGCCCGCTTGCACCGAGCCTCGAGGCCGGCGAGCTCGGCGACATCAGGCGTCACGGCTGGCCTCGCTGGTCGCCGAGGTGCTCGCCTGCTGCTGCTTGAGGGCCCAGCGCGCGGCGTCGAGCAGGATTCCGCGCGCCCACACGGAGGGCTGCGGCTGGCCTGAAGCGCGTGCGGCCTTCTCGATGAGGTCGCGCTCGTCTTGCCGGACGCGAATACCCAACACGGTCGGTCCCTGCGGTTGCGTCTTCGGTTGCATGGGCGTACAATACCGCATCAACTTGTACCTACAAGGGCCTGGGGGCGGAATTGTTGCGACGTACAAGCCGATCGCACCGACTGAAGCTGAAAGACGACCCGATGGTGGCGATCCGGGGCGACCTGGTCGCGGCCGTCATCGCGCGTCGCGGTCTCACCGTGGCCGCCCTGGCTCGCAAGCTCGGCCGCGAGGAGCGCCAGCAAACCCTCGACCTGATCGCCCGCGGCGTCACCACGCGCTGCCGCGCGTCTCGCCGGAAGCGCATCGCCCGGGCGCTCGGCGTGCCCGACGCCTGGCTCGGGGGCGCGGCGTGGACCGGTGGAGTCTTCGACGACCCGCGCGTGATCCCGGCCGGCGAGGCGCGGGCGTTCTTGGCGCGGCAGGACCTCTGGCTACGGTGCGTCGAGGCGTGGGAGCGAGACTGGCGGGAGCTGGGGAAGGCGCCGCCGGATCCCGTGGAGGCCGGGCTGTTCCTGGCGATCGTCGGCCTGGTCGACGCCTCGCTCTGGCGTCAGCGCTTGGTGCGACCTGACGAGCCTTCGGCGTGGCCCAGGTTGCGGGACGGCAGGGACCTCAGCGTCGAGGACCGCGACGCCGCCGGCACGGCGCTAGCGACCGCCGTCGCCGCGATCCTGCGGCCGTGGCTCGACGGCGAGGCGCGGCTCAACTACGCGTGGCTAAAGCCCCGGAGCGTTCGGCCGGACGTGCGCCCCGCGGCGTTGCAGGGTTCGCGCCGCCCCAGGCGGGGACAGGGCGCGCCGGCGCTGGACTGCGGCTGTAGACCCGGCCTGTATCTCTGCACCGCGCACGCCGAGCCACAACATCCGGCGTCGGCCGGGCGCGCGTGAACGCCGACGAGCGGCTGGCGCTCGTTCTCGCCAAGGTCGACCGCGCGAAGAAGCATCTCGACGACCTAAAGGCCGCCCTCGTCGCCTACCGAGACTCGAAGCCCAGCAAGGTCATCACCCGCCGGGATCCTGACACCCGCCGGCTCAACTACGTCCTCGAGACCTTCGCGCCGCCGCCGGCCGGGCTGGCCTCCGTCGTTGGCGACTGTCCTCCAGAACCTCCGCAGCGCCCTCGACCACCTGGCGTACCAGCTCGTGCTCGTCGGGACCGGGAAGGACGCGAGCGAGGCCGACATCTACTTCCCGATTGCGAGCGACGCCGCGCGCTTCGCGAAGCTGGTCCAGAGCGGGCAGGTCCACGGGGCACGGCAAGAGGCGGTCACGGCGATCGAGGCGGTCCAGCCGTACCGGGTCGGGAACGACATCCTAACGCGGCTCCACCGACTCAACCGGATCGACAAGCATCGCGCGCTCCTGTTCGTCGGGACCGGTTACAAGGCCGTGAACATCATGCCGGTCCTGAGGCGGACGGCGACGGCGGGTGCCGAGGCGCCGTTCGAGTCGCTCTGGATCCGGCCCGCCGACGAGCTGTTTCCGATGCAGGCGGGCGCCGTGCTGTTCGTCGACGAGCCTGACGCCGAGCCGGACCCGACGATCCAATTCCGATTCGACGTCGAGCTGAGCGAGCCGGCCGTGATCAGCGGCCACTTGCCCCTGCTGCAGACGGTCCTGGGTATCTCGGCCGAGGTCGAGCGCGTCGTCAGGGGTTTCCTCGCGCTGCTGCAGTAAGGAGCCGAGTCCCTCGGTTGCTCCTCGCGCGACCCAACTTCCGCAGCCGTCGCGCCCGCGCCCGGAGCTCGCGAGCGGTCCTGCGGTACTCCGGGTTCGGATCCCACGGCCCGTAGGCTTCGTCCCAGCTATTCGCCATCTCCTCGCACCAGCGCGCGGCGCCGGCCGGGCCGCCGAGCGAGCTCACCCACGCCCGGCACGGCGCGCTGCACCAGATGGCGGTCGCGCGCGGGCTGCTGATCGGCTCGCCGCAAGCCGGGCAGGTTCTCTCAGCGGCCGCGGTTTTCACGCTACAACCTCCTCGCGTAGAAAACGGGCGCGCGATTTCGGGGCCGTTCAAGGCAGGCCCGCGTGCGGTCATCCCTGGGGGGGCGGTAGAAGAATCGCGCCATCGGGGGAGGGGGGGCACCCGCTCGGACAGCGCAGGTCCTGGTGGTACGGGCTCATGTCGCCTCTGCGTCGAGGGTACCAGCGCCGGCCACAGGTGACGCAGCGAAACGCGCCGTCGGGTTCGACCGTGAACGTCGTCACGCCCGAGTCGAAGAAGTGGCCGCGCCCGTCGGTGATCAGCACGTGCGCGAGCTCCTCCCGATGCCGCTATTTACAACCGTTACGGCCTTGTACGGCCGTTGACGGCGCCCTTCCCGCGTCCTGGGCGCGACGGCGCGGTCGCCTCCGTCCTGGCGCCCGCCAGCTCCTCGAGCAGCTCGAGGCACCGACCGACTGCGACGTAATCGTGTGAGCTGAGTGGGCGCAGGGGCCCGCGGCCGCCGTTCCGCTCCACGCGCCGGACCCACAGCACGACGTGGCCGACCGAGGGTGCGAGCACGCGCCCGGCCGCTGCACACTGGACGCAGGTCCCGCTCGAGCTGGCGGCGTGCTCGAGGCCGCTGCAGAGCAGGGACGCGAGTGCGCGCGCCAGGTCCTCGCCGACCTTCTCGGGCGTCGCGACGTCGAGCAGCGCGGGCTGGCTCACGCCGGATTGTACCCACGTAAGGGGGCAGGCGCTCACGCCTCGCGCGACGCGGCGGCGGCTATCACTCGGTCCCGCTGGTCGCACGTCCGGATCGCGTCGGCGAGCTCGCGGGCGCTGTTCTCGAGCTGCCGCACGAGTCCCCCGAGGGTCTGGGTCAGCTGCTCGTCGCTGGGCGGTGCGGTCGCCGCTAGTTGCGTGGCGCGCGCGTCGTCGAGCTCGGCCACGGCCTCGCGCCGGGCCGCGGTGATCGTCTCGAGCGCTGCGAGCAGCGCGGTTCGGTCCGGCATCGTTAGACCCCTTTCGAATAGTCTGGCATGGTGTATTCCAACTCAGCGTACTGCAGCCGCGCGTCTACGCCGGCGCCGCCGCCCTGGGCCGACAGGGAAAGCTCGATCGCGTAGGCCTCGCCGCCGACGAGCTGCGACAGTGTGCCCTCCTTCGTTTGCCACCCCGTGGTATCGTGGGCGACCGTCACGAGCGACGAAAGGCTGTCGGCCGCCACCTTCCAGAGTGTGCACTCCGCGATCTTGCCGGTCGTCTGCCGATAGGCGCGCATGCGCAGTTTGGTCACCGTCACGCCCGGCGGGAGGACGACCGGCGCGTAGAAGGTCTGAAAGCTCAGGTTCCCCGGCTGGACCTGCAGGCCGCTGTAGTGCCACGCGCTTGTCTGATCGGCCGGGACGAACTCGGCGTGGTGGATTCGCAGCGTCTTCGTCAGCGCGCTCGGGCTCGCCACCGTGCCGACCTTCACGGTCTTCGCCGCGTCGATGAAGATGTCGTCATCGGTCTCCTTGCCGACCGTGTCGCTCGCCTTCAGCGCAAACTTCCCGTCGGAGAAATCCTGCGCGCGCCGCGGCTTCCCGCTGGCCTCGTCGAACATGCCGGCCGCGTACCCGACCTCGTCGGCGCGGATCGAGTCGATCCAGAAGTCCTGCGCGCCTGTGGCGCCGCGCTGGAACTGAATCGCGAGCTTCGTGTTGGGCCCGGCGCCGGCCGGCACGGCGAAGGCGAACTCGGTGGTCTCCCACGCGTTCGCCGCCGCGAAGGGCACCGTCTTCGAGCTCACCAGCGTGCCCAGGACGTCGTGCGTGAAGACGAGGCGCCAGGAGGGCGACCCGGCGATCGAGTCCGTCCGCGCGGACGCCTTGAAGCGGTAGACCACGCCCGGCTTCATCGGGAGGCAGAAGTTGCCCACCGTCGGGTCGTTCGTGATGATGCCCTGCCAGTCGGCGGCCTGGCCGCCGGCGGCGAACGTGTAGCGCAGGGCGGCGTCGCCCGAGTGGACGATCGCCGTGTCGCGCGAGGCGAACGACGTCGACCCGGCGCCGGCGTTCGGGCCCTGGCCGTAGGGGCCGATGAGCCGCGACCCGCTGCCGCCGTAGATCGTGCCCCGGTCGTACCCGCCGACGCGCAGAATCCCGGCGCCGGCGCCGAGCGCTCCGCCGTCGACGTCCAGGCTCGAGGGCTGCGGGCCCTCGAGCTGCGAGGGCGGGACGGCGACGAGGATCCCGCCGACTCCCGTCTCGACGGTCCAGGAATGCGGCTGGTCGGGCATCAGTCCTCCGGGGCCAGGGTTACGCGGCTCGTCACGCCGCGGTCGACCAGCACCAGCTCGAGCGCGGCCGGTTCGGCTGGGCGCGGCTTGCGCCGGTGCGCCTCGATCGCGGCGGTCAGCGCGGCGTTGGCCGCCTCGAGCCGCCGGACCTGGGCGCGCAGCTCCTGCACCTCGCGCGCGGCGATTCCGAGGAGCCGCGCGGTCTCGACCGCGACGTCCCACGGCGCGCCCGGGCGATCGCCGACGCGCAGCCCGGCCCGCTCGGCGAACCGCGCCAGGTGCGCCCGGCTGAGGGTCACAACGTCGGCGCCGCCGCTCATGTCGCGCCCTCGCGGGTGTGCCCTAAGTGTGCCTTACACGATGCGCGCGGTGCACAGAATGCGCGGGAAGGAGAGACCCCCTGACTCGTTAGCCCTTGAGTCTGCGCATCTTGTGCATGGGAGGTCGTCGCGTGCGCGGGTGGGTGGGGTTCAATTCCCCGCGCCTCCATCCCCAACGGGAAACGTCATCGACGTTTCCCGTTCGGCGTTCTCAGATATGATGACCCACGAGCAGTTCGATACGCTGGTGCGCAACGTCGAGGCGTACGCCCGGACGCACCGCCGCGGCTACCGCGCGCGTGTGGCCGCGCTCGCCCTCGCTGGGTACGCCTACGTCTGGCTCATCCTGCTGATCTGCCTCGCCGCCCTCGTCTTGCTCGTCTGGGTCGCCGTGGCGACGCACAGCGCGAACATCGCGGTCGGCAAGATCGGCCTGTTGCTCCTGGTGTTCGTGTACGCGATCGCGCGCGCCCTGTGGGTCCGCTTCGAGCCACCCGTCGGCGTTCCACTCGTGGCGGAGAACGCGCCCGCGATCTTCGCCCTGGTGGACGAGCTGTGCCGTGAGCTGCACACCCCGCGCTTCCACGACATCCTGCTCACCGACGATTTCAACGCGGCCGTCTCGCAACAGCCGCGCCTCGGGCCCTTCGGCTGGTATCGGAACTACCTCATGCTCGGCCTGCCGCTGATGCAGGCGCTCTCTCCCGAGGAGTTTCGCGCGGTGCTGGCGCACGAGCTGGGACACCTGTCCCGCGAGCATGGCCGGTTCGGCGCCTGGATCTATCGAGTGCGCGTGGCGTGGATGCGCCTGGTCCAGCAGCTCCAGACCGAGCGTCACTGGGGCTACCATGTGTTCGATTGGTTCTTGAAGCGCTGGGCGCCCTACTTCAACGCGTACTCGTTCGTCATGGCGCGCGAGCAGGAGTATGAAGCGGATCGATTCGCCGGGCGTATCGCGAGCAAGGAAGAGATGGGACGCGCCTTGGTGGCGCTGGAGGTCCAGGGCGCCCGATTGTCGCGCACCTATTGGCCCACCTTGTTTCGGAAGGCCGCGGCCCAACCGGTGCCGCCCGCCGGTGTGTTTCAATCGCTGCGCGACACGGTGCGCGCACCGTTCGCGATCGAGGACGGGCGACGCTGGCTCGCCGCCGCGCTCAATCGGCGCACAGGCAACGACGATACGCACCCCAGTCTCGCCGATCGGCTAAAGGCGCTGGGCCTCGCCCCGCCATCCCCGGAAGCGGCGCTGCGCGGCGTGTCGGGCTCCGCGGCGGCTGAGCGCTACCTCGGCGCCGCGCTGCCTGGACTGGCGGAGGCCGTCGAAGCGCTGTGGCGGCTGGCGGTCGAGCCCGGGTGGCGCGCCAAGCACCAGGCCGACGCTCGTGGGCAGGGCCGCTTGAAAGAGCTCGAGGCCAAAGCCGCCGCGGGACCGCTGCCGCTCAAGGAGGCGGCAGAGCGGGCCGATCTGGTGTTGAGTCTGGTGGGCGAGGTGGATGCGATCGAACCGCTGCGCGCGGTGCTCCAGCTCGAGCCCGACCACGCGGCCGCGAACTACGCGCTCGGGGAGATTCTCCTCGATCGTCACGACGAAGCGGGCGTTCAGCACATCGAGCGGGCGGTGACGCGCGATCCATCCGCGCGCGAGCAGGGCTACCAGCGGATCTGGGCGTTTTTCGAGGCCGAAGGCCGCACCGCCGAGGCGACGGAGTACCGGCGCCGCGCGTGGCAGCAGGGCGACTTGCTCGAGCTGGCGGCGCCCGAGCGTCAGGATGTCACGGGGCGCGATACGTTCATCCCGCACGAGCTTCCGGAACACGAGCTGGCCCCGATCCGCGCGGCCGTTACGGCGGCGCCCGACATCGCCGAGGCGTACTTCGTCCGCAAAGCGGTAGCACACATGGCCGAGGTGCCGCTCTACGTCCTCGGCGTGAAGATGAAGCTGCCGTGGTACCGCTACCGCTCCCAGACCAAGGAGCAGGCTCTGGTCGAGCGGCTCGTGAAGGAGGTGCCGGTGCCCGGTCAGTGGTTCGTCGTCGCGCTCAATGACCACACCACCAAGATCCGGCGCAAGATGCGGAAGGTACCGGGGGCGCAGCTGGTGAAGCGCTAGGCGGCGTTGCGTGTTCGCCACAGGCTCCGGGAGTAACTACTAAAAGACTAGTTGACAACTCCGCACCACCGCCATACCATCTACTACAACACTAGTAGCTGGGAGCACTGCCATGCAGATCACGTTCACCGACCGCGAGCTCGACGTGATGAGTGTGCTGTGGGACCTCGACTCGGCGACCGTGGCCGAAGTCCGCGAGCAGCTCACCGATGACCTCGCCTACACGACCGTGCTTACCGTGCTGCGTACGCTCGAGCAGAAGGGCTACGTGGGGCATAGCGGGGAGGGGCGGGCGCACCGCTACCGTCCCCTGGTCAAGCGGGAAGCCGCGGGCCGCAGCGCGCTGCGGCGGCTCGTGGACAAAGTGTTCGACGGCTCACCCGAGATGCTGTTGACGAATCTCGTCTCCGACAAGAACCTGAGCGATGAGGAGCTGCGCCGCCTGCGCCGGCTGCTGCAGGGGCGGCTCCGGGAGCGGAAACCATGATCGCTGCATGGATGCTGTATTGCGTCGCCATTGGATTGGTGTTGACCGTCGTCGGCGTCGCCTTGGAACGAGGACTGCACCTGGCCGGGCGACCCACGCGCTGGGCTTGGATCGCCGCGCTGACCGGGTCCTTCCTCATCCCGACGGCCGCGTGGCTCCGGCCCGACGCATTCAGCACGTTGGCGGTCCCATTCCCGACGGCCCCCGTCAGCGATGCGGCGAACGTCGTGGCCCCGGTACGGCCTGACGCTCAGACGATGGCGAATCCTGCAACGAGCGCATTCTCACTGCGGGACCTCGACGTCGTGCTCCGCTGGGGTTGGACGGCGTCCTCTATCCTGCTGCTTTGCGTCTTCGGCGCGGCGGCGCTCCGCCTCGCGGCGTTGCGGCGGCGCTGGCGGGCATCCCTGGTGGATGGTCGGCGCGTTTTGGTGTCGGACAACGTCGGCCCCGCCGTGGCCGGCCTGTGGCGACCGGTGGTCATCGTCCCCGCGTGGGCCCTCGCCCTCGGTCAGGCCCAACAGCGCCTGATGCTGTCGCATGAGGAAGAGCACCTGCGCGCCGCGGACCCGTGGCTCCTGGCGTTTGGCGCCGCGGCGCTCGTGCTGATGCCGTGGAATCCGGCCCTATGGTGGCAGGTGCGCCGCTTGCGGCTCGCCGTGGAGATCGATTGCGACGCACGTGTGCTCGCACGCGGCGGCACGGCGCCCGAGTACGGCGAACTCCTGCTCCGGGTCGGCCACAGGCGCACCCAGTTTGCGCTTGCTGCGCCTGCATTGGGCGAGCCGGTGTCGTTCCTCGAGCGGCGCATTCGCCGGATGGCGACGACGTTGCCGCGCTGGCGTTGGGCGGGCGCGGCTGTGGCCGTCACGGTCGCCGCAGGCGCGCTCGTCGGAGCCTGCGAGGCACCGCGGCCTGTTCAGCCCGAGCAATCGAGCGATCGCGCTGCGGCGGCTGTCAGGACGCCCGAGTCATTGGTTTTTATGCCGGTCCTTCCGCTAACGCAGGAGGACGTCCCCTCCCGGGATGTCATGATCCGATGGATGCGGGCGGCGATTGCGCGGGAATACCCGGACTACCTGACGACACCAGCGAAGCCAAGCGTCGACCTCTGGTTCCACGGCACCACCGGCGGTCGTGTGATTCGATCCACTCGGAACGTGCGCGGAGGGGTCGCGTCGGTTGGATACAAAGAGGTTCGGGCACAACTCCCGGAGGTGGGACCGATGCGGCCGGGAATGTGGTTCGGCTGGGCTTATCCGCTCGGGCCGGGGCGCGAGGACGCGCGCGCGATCTGGGTATACGGTTCGTCCGCGGAATCGGACTCAGTGTCTCCACCGGAGCACAGGCAGACGTCTGACCACGAGCAACCCGAGTTACTCTCCGGGCCGCGGCTCCAGTACCCCGACCTGCTGCGCTACGCCGGCATCCAGGGGCGCGTCATCGTCCAGGCGATGATCAACGAGACGGGTCGGGCGGAGACCGCGTCGGTGAAGATCGTTGAGAGCCCCCATCCAGGGTTCAATCAGGCCGCGAAAGACTGGGTGCTGGCGGCGCGATTCGATCCTGCTCGCGTTCAAGGCCGCGCGGTGCGCAGAGTGGTGAACGTCCCGGTCGAGTTCGCGATCGAGTAGACTCGGCGAAGCGCGTTTCTCATTCCTGCCCTATATTGGGCCCCGTTCTGACGGTCCCCGAAAGCGAACTCACTCGCGGGAGGCGGAATGGGCGCAGGAATGGGTCAGCCCTCGGTACAACCGGCGCAACAGAGCGTCATGGGTGCGGTGCTGGACTCGTTCAACGTCCTGCACGAGCCCACCGCCGTGTTCACTCGCGTCAAAGAGCGGCCGCGGATTCTGGTGCCGTGGTTGGTCATCTCGGTCTTCTTGATCGTCTTCTCGTACTTCTTCCAGCCATTCCAGAACGCGGCGATGGAGACCTTCAAAGCCTCCCTGCCTCCCGAACAGGCGGCGAGGATGGGTGGAAGCGGTTCGATCTTTGGCCTGCTCGTCGTTCCCGTGTTCTTTCTCATCGGTTTGGCGGTCGCCTCAGGGATCCTGTCGCTGGGCGTAGCGATGACCGGCGCCCAGGCCCGGTACAAGACCCTGATGAGCGTCCTGGCCTACTCGTGCAGCACCTACGCGATGTCCGCCATTGTCGTGCTCGCCGTGCTGATGACGCGGGGTGTAAGCCAGGTGGTCGACTTCGGCGACCTGCGGGCGCCCATCGGCTTGGACGTGCTGGCGCCGGGGGCTGGGCTGTATCTCGGATCGGTTCTGAACTCCATCAATCCGTTCGCCGTGTGGGGCGTCTGGCTCGTCGGCACCGGGATCTCAGTGACCCACGGGGTCTCCCGCGCGACCGGTATCGTGATCACCAGCGTTGCCTACGTTGTCTGTCTCTTCCTGCAGTTCATGCCGCTCTTGTTCCTGAGCATGGCGCTCAAACGGTAGCCTTGGTCCGATTGACGACGCCCGCCTCCTCGAGGGCCGCTTGCGCCGCGGCGAGGCGGGCAATCGCGATCCGGAACGGCGAACACGACACGTAATTCATTCCGGCGTGATGACAGAACTTCACGGAGCTCGGCTCGCCCCCGTGCTCTCCGCAGATGCCGATCTTCAGATCGTGCCGCGAACCGCGGCCGAGCCGCACCGCCAGCTCCATGAGTTTCCCCACGCCATCCTGATCGAGGACCTGAAACGGATCCTCGGTAAGGATGCCGCGCTCCACGTAGAACGGCAGGAAGCGTCCGGCATCGTCTCGCGATAACCCGAACGTCATTTGGGTCATGTCGTTCGTGCCGAACGAGAAGAACTCCGCTTCCTTGGCGATGTCGTCGGCGGTGAGCGCCGCGCGCGGCACCTCGATCATCGTCCCGACGAGATAGGGCACGGCGCGGCCCTCGGTATGGAACACCTCCTGCGCTACGCGCCGAATGATCTCGGCCTGCCGTTTGAACTCCTCCACGTGCGCGACGAGCGGCACCATCACCTCGACCGTCACCTTCTTGCCCCGGGCCGCCACCAGGGCCCCCGCCTCGAAGATCGCCCGCGCCTGCATCTCCGTGATCTCAGGGTACGTGATCCCGAGCCGGCAGCCACGGTGCCCCAGCATGGGGTTCGCTTCCCGCAGGGCCTCGACGGTGCGCTCGAGCTGCGCCGCGGGGATCTTGAGGCCCTTGGCGAGCGCCGCAATCTCCTCGTGGGTGTGGGGCAGGAATTCATGCAGCGGCGGGTCCAGCAGCCGGATCGTCACCGGCAGGCCCGCCATCGCCTCGAAGATCCCTGCGAAATCATCGCGCTGCATCGGGAGGAGCTTGGCGAGCGCCGTCCGCCGCCCCGCCTCGTCAGGGGCGACGATCATCTCACGCATCGCCGTGATGCGGTTCCCCTCGAAGAACATGTGCTCGGTGCGGCAGAGGCCGACACCCTCGGCGCCGAACTCGCGCGCCCGGCGCGCATCGGCCGGCGTGTCGGCGTTGGCCCGTACGCGGAGCCGCCGGCGCGCGTCGGCCCAGCTCATCAGTTTCTCGAAGTGCTTCCCGATCTTCGGCAGTACGACCTTGGCGGCGCCGAGGATCACTCGGCCCGTCGTCCCATCCACCGTGATCACCTGGCCGCGCTTCACCGTCCGGCCATTGACGCGGAACCGGCCCGCTGCCGGATCGACCTCTAGATCCTTGGCGCCCACGACACACGTCTTGCCCATGCCCCGCGCTACTACCGCGGCGTGGCTCGTCATCCCGCCTCGCGCCGTGAGCACCGCGCGCGCCGCCACGATCCCGTGGAAGTCTTCGGGGGACGTCTCGGGACGCACCAGGATCACATCGCGACCCTTCTTCTTGAGCGCTTCGGCCTCGTCGGCGTCGAAGACGACTTCACCCGTGGCGGCGCCCGGCGAGGCCGGCAGCCCCTTGGCAAGTACCGTGACCGCCGCGCGTGGATCGACCATCGGATGGAACAGCTGGTCCAGGTCCTGGGGCGGGACGCGCTGCACCGCCTCGTCTTCGCTGATCAGCCCCTCAGCAGCCATCTCGACGGCGACGCGCACCGCGGCGATTCCCGTCCGCTGGGCGCGACGCGTCTGCAGCATGTACAGCTTGCCATGCTCGAACGTGAATTCAATGTCCTGCACGTCCTTGAAATGGCGCTCGAGCTTTTGCGCCAGGCGATCCAGGTCTCGATAGATCTTTCCGAGCTTGCCGTGCTTCATGCTGGCGATCTGCAGGGGCGTGCGCGCGCCGGACACGACATCCTCGCCCTGAGCATTCGTTAGCACGTCGCCGTTCAGGACGCGCTCGCCCGTACGGCAATCGCGCGTGAACGCCACTCCCGTGCCGCAGTCGTCGCCCATGTTGCCGTAGACCATGGCGACGATGTTGACGGCCGTACCCATGTCGTCCGGAATGCCGTGCACGCGGCGATAGTCCAGGGCGCGCCGGGTCCGCCAGCTCTGGAAGACCGCCTCGATCGCGCCCCACAGCTGTTGCTGCGGATCGTCGGGGAAGGCGGTGTCGGTCTTGGACTGGATGATCGCCTTGAACTCTTCAACCAAGGCCTTGAGGTCATCCGCGGGCAGGTCGATGTCGCGTTTGACCTTGCGCCGCCGCTTCGCTTCGGTCAGGACCTCTTCGAAGGGCTCCTTGCCGAGATCGAACACCACGTCGCCGTACATCTGGACGAAGCGGCGGTAGGAATCGTAGGCAAACCGGGGATTCTTGGAGCCGGCGATGAGCCCGTTCACCGTGTCGTCGTTCAGGCCGAGGTTTAGGATCGTCTCCATCATCCCGGGCATCGAGACCGCCGCCCCGGAGCGCACCGACACGAGCAGCGGGTTCTTGGCGTCGCCGAACTTCTTCTTGGTGGCGCGCTCCAGCTGCTTCAGGTGCCGGTCGACCTCCTCGCGCAGGTCGTCGGGAAACGTCCCTTGCTCGAGGTAGGTGATGCAGAGGCGAGAGGAGATCGTGAAACCGGGTGGGACGGGGAGCCCCAGATTGGCCATCTCGGCCAGGCCGGCTCCTTTGCCGCCGAGGATGTCGCGCATCGCGGCGGAGCCGTCGGCCCGCCCGTTGCCGAAGGAATAGACGTACCGCTCGAGCGACGGCATGAGATGAAGCGGTGCTAGACCGTCAGCGTGGGCTGAAGAGGTACGGCCTGGCGTCCGCCGATTTCGTCCGGGACGGGCGTCGGGTAGTCACCCGAGAAACACGCATCGCAGAACTCCGCCGGGTTGCCACCCGCCGCGCGCCGCATGCCCGCGAGCGACAGGTACCCGAGCGAGTCGACGCCCAGGTGGCGGCGGATCTCTTCGAGTGAATGCGTGGCCGCGATCAGCTCACCCTTGGTGGGGGTATCGATGCCGTAGTAGCAGGGCCCCGTGATCGGGGCCGACGCCAGCCGGAAGTGCACCTCCGCGGCCCCCGCCTGCCGGATCATCTGCACTAGCCCGCGGCTCGTGGTGCCGCGCACGAGCGAATCGTCCACTACGACCACCTTCTTCCCCGCGAGAACTTCCCGAACGGGGTTGAACTTGATCTTCACCTTCGCGTTGCGACCCGCCTGCGTGGGATTGATGAACGTGCGGCCGACGTAATGGTTGCGGATCAAGGCGTGCTCGAGCTTGAGGCCCGACTCCTCCGCGAAGCCCAGCGCCATGGCGTTGGACGAGTCGGGGACGGAAAAGACGCAGTCGGTCCCGGGCGCCGGATGCTCGCGCGCCAGCTCCCGCCCCAGGGCGCGGCGGACGCGGTCCACCGAACGTCCGAAGATCGTGCTGTCGGGACGCGAGAAGTAGACGAGCTCGAAGATGCAGCGCTTGTGCGGCTTCTGCGGCAGGGGCGGCAGCCGGTCGACGTCGCCGCCCGAGATGCGCAGAAACTCGCCGGGGCCGATCTCGCGCACCGGTGTGGCACCGATCAGGTCGAGCGCACACGTCTCAGACGTGACCACGTGTCCGCTGCCCAACTTGCCCAGCCAGAGGGGCCGGAAGCCCCGCGCGTCCACGATGGCGTACAGGGTCCGGCCGATCGTGACGACCAGGGAATACGCTCCCTCCACGCGCTCCAACGCATCGAGCAGCTGATCTTCCGGCTCGCGCGCCTCGGAGCGAGCGATCAGGTGGATCAACACCTCACTGTCGGAGGACGTTTGGAAGATCGATCCCTTGGCGACGAGGTCCGATCGGAGCGAGTCGGCGTTCGTGAGGTTGCCGTTGTGGGCGAGGGCCAGCGGGCCTTCGCGGTAGCCGGCGAGGATCGGCTGGGCATTGGCGAGCACCGACGATCCGGCCGTCGAGTAACGCGTATGGCCGATCGCCACGTCGCCCTGCAGACTCGCCAGCGTCGGTTCAGCGAAGATGTCGGAGACAAGACCCATGCCGCGGTGCGACCGCGCCACGCCCTCGCCGTCGACGGAGACCATCCCGGCCGATTCCTGGCCGCGGTGCTGCAGGCTGTAGAGGCCGAGATAGGCCACGCGAGCTGCTTCGGGAACGCCGGAAACGCCGATGATGCCGCACATCTGCCGTCAGTCTCCCATGCGTCGGGGGATCGCGCTGAAATATACCTCGCGCAACCGCGCGATGTTCTCCGCGATCACGCCGTCCCGCAGGGTGACTCGAAACTCGCCGTCCCTGGCCCCCACGGTGCCAGCGCGATAGAGCGGCACGCCGTGCTCGCGCGCCAATGCCTCCACGGCCGCCACCCGCTCCGGCGCGCAAGTCACCACGGCTCGACCGTGGGACTCGCTGAACAGCAAATCGTGCGCGGTGAGCGGTGCGCAGTGCGCGGTCAAATCGACGTCGAGACCGAACCCGACTTCCTGGTAGGCACCGCCCATGGCGATCTCCGCCAATGCCACGCCGAGGCCACCCTGCGAGCAGTCGTGGGCCGACCGAAACCAACCGCGCTCGGCGCCCGCGACCAGGAGATTGACGAGGCGGCGCGCAACGTCGAGATCCACGAGCGGTGGCTGCCCGCCCACGAAGTCGTGCACGACCTCCCAGTACGCCGAGCCTCCCAGTTCAGGGCGCGTATCGCCCAGCACCACCACCGCATCCTCTGGTGCGCGCGCGTGACTGGGGACGGCGCGGTCGGCGCGCGTGATCAGGCCAACCATGCCCACGACGGGCGTCGGGTCCACCGCTCCGGTGGGGCTCTCGTTATAGAAGGAGACATTCCCCCCGGTGACCGGTGTGCCGAGCGCGGTGCAGGCGTCGGAGATGCCCCGGCACGCTTCCTTAAACTGGTGAAAGACCGCGGGCCGCTCCGGGCTGCCGAAGTTCAGGCAATCAGTGATGCCGAGGGGGCGGGCTCCGGTGCACGCGACGTTGCGGGCCGCCTCGACCACCGTCGCCTTGCCGCCCTCGTATGGATCGAGAGCCACATAGCGACTGTTGCAGTCCGTGGTGACCGCGATAGCAAAGTCGGTGCCGCGCACGCGGATCACCCCTGCGTCCCCGCCGGGCTCGATGACGGTGTTTGCCTGTACGGTCGAATCGTATTGCTCGAAGACCCAGCGCTTACTGGCGATCGACGGATGATCTAGGAGGTTCAGCAGCGCATCACCAGGTACCGGGTCTCGGGTACCGGGTATCGGGTGTTGCCCGCGAAGGGCCGCGATGCGCGGGTCTTCCTTCGCGTCCGGGTGATAAACGGGGCAGTCCTCAACGAGCTGACGGCCCGGAATCTCGACCACGACCTGGTCACCCCAGGTGCAGCGATACATCCCGTCGTCCGTGACCTGACCGATCGGCGTGGCGTCGAGCTCCCACTTCGCAGCGATCGCCTGGACCTCGCTCACCCGGTCGGCTCGAGCCACCACCAGCATTCGCTCCTGCGACTCGGACAGCAGGATCTCGTATGGCGTCATGCCGGCTTCGCGGGCAGGTACTTTGGCGAGATCGATCTCGACGCCGACGCCGCCGCGCGCGGCCATTTCCGCGGAAGACGAAGTCAGCCCAGCGGCTCCCATATCCTGAATCGCCACGATGTGTCTGGAGGCGATCAGCTCGAGACTCGCTTCGAGGAGCAGCTTCTCTGTGAACGGGTCGCCGACCTGCACCTGTGGGCGGCGCTTCTCGCTCTCCTTAGTCAGCTCCTCGGAAGCGAACGAGGCGCCGTGGATGCCGTCACGCCCCGTGCTTGCGCCGACCGCGAGGAGAATGTTGCCCACACCGTGTGCCGCGGCCTTGATCAGGTCCTTCTCCTTGAGGATTCCCACGCACATCGCGTTGACGAGCGGATTGCCGCTGTAGCCGGGCGCGAAGTCCACTTCGCCGCCCAGGGTTGGGACCCCAACGCAGTTGCCGTAGTCGCCGATACCACGCACCACGCCCGCGAACAGGTACCGGTTGCGGGCATCGTCGAGGCTGCCAAACCGGAGACTATTGAGCAGCGCCACAGGGCGCGCGCCCATCGTAAAGACGTCGCGCAGAATGCCTCCCGCGCCGGTCGCCGCTCCCTGATAGGGCTCGACGGCCGACGGGTGGTTGTGCGATTCGATCTTGAAGGCGACGGCCCATCCATCTGGCAGGCGCAGTACACCCGCATTCTCCCCGGGTCCTTGCACCACCTGCGGGCCGGTGGTCGGAAACGTTTTCAGGATGGGGCGCGAGTGTTTGTAGGAACAGTGCTCGCTCCACAGCGCGGAGAAAATGCCCAGCTCGGCGAACGTCGGCGTTCGGTCGAGCAGGGCTTCGATGCGCGCGTACTCTTCGGGCGTGAGGTTGTGTTCTTGAACCAGCTGCGGCGTGACAGGGGGATCCCCGGGGAACGGGGTCACTTCCCCGACACGCCTTTGACGACCGCCCGGAAGACGCGGGCCAGCACGTTCGACTGCGGCGCCTTGAGCAACGCTTCAGCCTCCCCGGCATCGAACCAGATCCCATGGCAGTGCGTGCATTGGTCGATCTGAATGCCGTCCCAGTCACCGGTGATCAGATCGTAGCCGCACTTTGGGCACTTCATGTAATGTGCCTTCCGCTCGGCCTGGGCGGCGGCCTGTTGGGCGGACGCGCGCTGCTGCCGCAACAACTCGGCGTCGCGGCGAGCGAAATACTCGTCCTCGTTCTTGCTCGGCTTGTCGCTCATGGCGGCGGGACCCGCAGCGTGTCACCACCCCGGTTGGGGATCGGCATCTTGCCCGGCGGCGACGACGACTCGCCGGAATAGCGGTGGCCGTCCCAGCGAACGATGGCGTCTATGATGGCCCCGTCCTGCAGGGTCACGACGTCCGCCGTGCCGCAGGTGCGCTCGCACCCGTTAGGGTAGAACAGGTACGTGTACTCCCCGGCGCGACGCACTTCCGCCGGGGCGCCCCACAGCGAGTACACTTCGCGCTCGCTCATCCCCGGGGCGATCGTGCCCGTGTCCTGGGAGACGTAGGCCACATCGCGCACGGGTGCACTCTGCGTGCGCGGCGGCGGGGGTGGAGGCGCGGCCCGTTGCTGCGCCGCCTGCTGCGCGGCGGCGCGGCGCGCCGCTGCGGTGTCGGTCGTCTGACCGGCCGGCGGGGTGGTCGTCGTGGCCGTCGTGGTCGACCGGCCGCGGACCTTGTCCCACGCCAGCTTCAGCTTCTGTTTTGCCGAGTCACACCCGAAGGTGGCGACCGTCAACAGCGCGCATATCGCCAGCGTGCTGCGTCGCATTGCGAGCCTCCAGAGAGAAGAAGACACGGGCTCCATCCTCACCGCCCAAGACCCGAGCGTTACGGCGCTCCGGGTGTGGCATGATACCTACTACGTTGCGGCCGGCGCTGCACACCCCGGCAATGTCGTTCGTCGAGCCATTGGGATTCTCGCGCGTGTAGCGCCACACCACCTGGCCCCCGGCCTCGAGCATGGCCGCCGTCTCGGCGTCGGCCACGTAGCGACCATCGCCGTGGGCGATCGGCAGCGTAAGCTCATCGCCCCGCTCGTACCGACGCGTGAACGGCGTGTCCGTCGCCTCGACCCGCACGCGCACCGGGCGCGACAGGAATTTGAGACGGGCGTTCCGCATCAAGGCGCCCGGCAGCAATCCGGCCTCACACAGGATCTGAAACCCGTTGCAGATCCCCAGCACGGCGCCGCCGGCCCGCGCATGGGCGGCCACGGCCTGCATCACCGGTGAGAACCGGGCGATCGCCCCGGAACGGAGGTAGTCGCCGTAGCTGAAGCCCCCCGGGAGGATGACCGCATCCGGTTGCCGGAGGTCGCTGTCCCGATGCCATACATAATAGGCGTCGGACCCCGCGGCGCGCGCGGCATCGAGCGTGTCCGCGTCGCAGTTCGACCCCGGAAAGACGACGACGGCCACGCGGCGCATCAGGCGGTCTCCACAGCCACGACGTAGTCCTCGGTGACGGGGTTGGCGAGCAGCCGGTCGCACATCGCGCGCGCCCGGGTCGCCGCCTCCTCGCGGTTGGCGGCCTCCAGCTCGACCACGAGGTGCTTCCCCGCGCGTACGGCCCCGACGGTCGTGAATCCGAGGGCGTGTAGGGCGTGCTGCACCGCCTGACCCTGGGGGTCAAGCAGCGATGCCCGAGGCATCACGCGGATCGCCACCTTGAACGCGCTCAACGAATCCCCCGGGCCCGGTCCGCCGGGTCCTCCGGCTCACTGATCACGATCGGCCCCGCGATCTCCGCTTCCTCGTCTTCCGCCGGGGCGGAGAAGAAGCCCAGCAGTACCGCGCGCAACACGCCGTAACAGATGTACGTGATGCCGAGCGGGAACAGGAAGACATCGTGCTGCCAGATGCCGAACACCAGGATAACGACGATCAGCGTCAGGCCCAAGAGTCCGCGCGCGGAACGGAAGCCGGCGCGCGGCAGGGTGTGGTAATGCACGTTGCTGACCATCAGGATCGTCAGGACGATCATCAGGAAGGTGAGCAGCAGGTGCCAGGGCAGTCCGCGCAGGGCCTGGAACGCCTCCGTCTGCATGAACGGATAGAACGTGGCGAGCGTGATCCCGGCCGCCGGCGAGGGGAGGCCGATGAAGTACTCCTTGGCCCGGCCCGCCTGCGTGACGTTGAAGCGCGCCAGCCGGATCGCGACCGCCATCACGTAGAAGTAGCAGAATATCCATGCCGCAGGACCGCCACTCGCGAATTCGATCTGGTACATGAGGAACGCCGGCGCAACGCCGAAGCTCACGATGTCGACCAGGCTGTCGAGCTCCGCGCCGAAGCGAGTGCCCGTTCCGGACAGTCGCGCCACGCGGCCGTCCAGGGTGTCGAGGATCCCGGCGAAGACGATGAACCACCCGGCGCGGTAATAGTCCCCGCGCGTCGCCAAGACCATCGCCCAGATGCCGAAGAACAGGTTGAACAGGGTGAACAGACTCGGCACGACGATGACGACGCGCCGGATCGGGAATGGCGGTGGCCTCATGGATACTCCGCGAGCACGGTGCCGCCCACGCGGATCAGGTCACCCGGTTTCACCCGCACCGACGCCCTGGCCGAGAGGGGAAGGAAGACGTCGGTACGGGAACCGAAACGAATGAGGCCGAGCCGAGACGCCTGCGTCGCGCGGTCGCCCGGCTTGCCGTCCGTGACGATGCGGCGCGCGATCGACCCCGCGATCTGCCGCACCAGGACGCGACCGCGGGGCCCGCGCAGCCCCACCGACGACTGCTCGTTATCGAGGCTCGCCTTCTCCTTGGCCGCGTGCAGGAACTTGCCGGGGTTGTAGTGGACCAGCTCGACGGTCCCGTCGACCGGATAGCGGTTCACGTGCACGTTGAAGACCGACAGAAAGATCGAGATGCGCACCGCCCGCTCCTTCAAGTACATCGGCTCGTCGACCTCGGCCACCTGCACCACCGTGCCCTCGGCCGCGGCGAGGACGTAGCGGTCACCGCGCGGTCCCCGCCGGATCGGATCCCGAAAGAACGCCACCACCCAGATCGCGAGGATCGCCAGCACCGCAGGCATGACCCACCATGCGCCGCCCCAGCGTGCGGCGACCAGAGCCGCTCCGGCAGCGAGCGTCCAGGCAGTGGCGATGAAGGGCCATCCTTCCGGTGCGACCCTCACGCCAGCGCTGTCCCCGTGATGCGCCGATAGGCGTCGCGGTAGCGGGCGCTGGTGGCCGATACGACGTCCGCCGGGAGGGGCGGGGGCGGCGCGTTGCCGTTCCAGCCGCCCTCGCGCTTCAGGCCCGCGAGGTAATCGCGCAACGGCTGCTTGTCGAAGCTCGGTTGGCTGCCACCGGGTTGGTAACGGTCGGCGGGCCAAAACCGGGAGGAGTCGGGAGTGAGGATCTCGTCGATGACGAGCAGAGTGCCGTCCGCAGTGGTGCCGAACTCGAATTTCGTGTCGGCGATGATGATGCCACGCTCGGCGGCGTACGCGCGCCCGGCCTCGTACAGATCCAGGCTCGCGCGCCGCAGCCGCTCCGCCGGCGCCCGGCCCAAGGCGCGCGCCATGTGGTCGAACGTCACGTTCTCGTCGTGCCCCTCTTCGGCCTTCGTGGCTGGAGAGAAGATGGGCGGATCGAGCCGCGCGCTTTCTACCAAATTCGCCGCAAGCGGCTCGCCAGCTAAAGTCCCCGATTGGCGGTACTCGGCCCACGCGGAGCCCGACAGATAGCCACGCACGACACACTCGAACGGCGTGGGCGTCGTGCGGCGCGCCAGCATCGCGCGACCCTCGAGGGCATCACGGTGCGCGGCAAGCGCCGGAACCCGCGCGACGATCTCGTCGGCGTTGGCGCTCAAGCAATGGTTCGGGATCACACCGCGAAGCCGCTTGAACCAGAAGTTGCTCATCTGCGTGAGCACCGCGCCCTTCGAGGGCACCGGCTCGTTCAGCACGACGTCGAACGCGCTCACGCGATCGCTGGCCACGAGGAGCAGCGTACCCTCGTCGACCTCGTAAACCTCACGAACCTTCCCGCGACGAAGCAGCGGGAGCGGCAGCTTGCTCTCGACCAACACACCCGTCATACGCTCACCTCGGCTGTGGCAGTCGCGGGGGCGACTGCCTGGATCTGGGTCATCAGGTCACGGATCACGTGGTCCAGGAACTCGTCCACCTGGCGCGGTGCGCGCCCCACGTACGCCGCCGGGTCGAGCTCACCCGGCTCGGCCCGTACACCGAGTTGCTTGAACGTTGGGTCCTGCGCCAATCGCTCCAGCAGCTTCTCCTCTCCCGCGAGGCTGTGCCGCCGAATGACCTCGTGCAACTGCTGGCGGTCACCACCAGCCTTCACGCCGCGCATGAGGAGCCGTTCGGTCGCGAGAAACGGCATCGCCGCCGCCACGTGGCGCCCGATCTCCGCCTCCCGCACCTCGAGTCCCGCCGCGACGTTCGTCGCGAGCACGAGAATCGCATCCGTTGCCAGGAACGCCTCGGGGATCACCAACCGGCGGTTCGCGCTGTCGTCGAGCGTGCGCTCGAGCCATTGTTCGGCCGCTGTGTGCCAGGCGTTCCCCTCGAGCTCGATGACGAACCGCGCCAGTCCCGTCATCCGTTCGGCGCGCATGGGGTTTCGCTTGTAGGGCATCGCCGACGAGCCTACCTGCTCGCTCTCAAACGGCTCGAGCAGCTCGCCCTCGTGTTGCAACAGGCGCAGGTCGGTTGCGAACTTGGCCGCCGACTGTGCCAGCCCTGAGAGACACGCCAGGATCTGCGCGTCGAGCTTGCGCGTGTAGGTCTGGCCCGTGACGGCGAATACTTGCGAGAAGCCCATCTGGCGCGTGACTCGGGTGTCCAACTCGCGAACCTTGGCGTCGTCGCCGTCGAACAGCTCGACGAAGCTCGCCTGGGTGCCCGTCGTCCCCTTCACTCCGCGGAATCGCATCGTCGCGATGCGGTGCAGCAGCTCTTCGGCGTCGAGCGCGAACTCCTGCATCCACAGCGTGGCCCGCTTGCCCACGGTCGTGAGCTGGGCCGGCTGGAAGTGCGTGTACGCGAGGCAGGGCAGGGCGCGATGCCGGCGCGCCAATTTGCCGAGCGCGACGAGCACGGCCGCGACGCGCCCGAGGAGCAGCTGCAGGCCCTCGCGCATCAGCACGAGGTCCGCATTGTCCGTGACGTAAGCGCTCGTGGCGCCGAGGTGGAGATAGGGGCGTGCCGCGGGCGCCTGATCGGCCAGGTGGTGGATGTGCGCCATGACGTCGTGGCGCAGGCGCTTTTCGTATTCGGCCGCCGCGGTCAGGTCGGCGTCGTCGAGGTGTGCCTGAAGCTGCGTGATCGCGGCGTCGGGAATGTCGAGGCCGAGCTCTTTCTGGGCCGTCATCAACGCCAGCCAGAGCCGGCGCCACAAGCCGATGCGGCGACGCTCGCCCCACAGCCCCTGCATGGCGGGAGAGGCGTAGCGCGCCGAGAGCGGCGAGACCCAGCTCAAACAGCGGCCTTCGCGCGGGCCACCAGCTTGCTCCAATCGTTGAGGAACTGATCGAGCCCGCGATCGGTGAGCGGGTGCAGCAGCAGCTTCTTCAGCACGTCGGGCGGGAGCGTCGCGACGTCGGCACCGATCATCGCCGCGTCCACGACGTGGCGGGGGTGACGGATCGAGGCGGCCAGGATCTCCGTGGCGATTCCGTAGTTGTCGAAGATCACGCGCGCCTCACGGATGACGTCCATCCCCTCCTGCCCGACGTCGTCGAGCCGCCCGATGAACGGGCTTACGTAGCTCGCGCCGGCCTTGGCGGCGATGAGACACTGCACGCTCGAGAAGCACAGCGTCACGTTGGTGCGGATCCCTTCCGAGGCGAGCCGTCGCACTGCGACCATGCCGTCTTCGAGCATCGGGATCTTCACGACGATGTTGTCGGCGATCTTCGCCAGCTCTTTGCCTTCCTTCACCATCCCGTCCGTGTCCAGCGCCACAACCTCGGCCGACACGGGACCTTCGACGAGCGAGCAGATCTCCTTCAAGACGTCGCGCGGATCGAGGTCCGTCGACTGCTTGGATAGGAGCGATGGATTGGTTGTGATGCCGTCGATCAGACCCGCCTGCGCGGCCCAGCTGATGTCCTTGAGGCTCGCGGTGTCGAGGAAGAATTTCATGAACAGGCCTCGGCGTAGAGTTCCGGAGGATACCGCACCGCCATCAGGTACAAGCCCTGCGGTGGCGCGGGCGGACTGGCCGCCAAATTGTCGGTCGCTGCAAGCAAACGAGGGAAATCCGCCGGCGGGCGCCGGCCGAGGGCGATGTCCACCATGGCGCCCACGAGAAAACGCACCATGTGATGCAGGAATCGATCGGCCTCGATGGTGAACGTCACGCCCCCTTCCGCGACGTCCGCTCGCGGCGCCCACTCGGCAAGCGCCACGCGGCATCGGTAGTGGGCTGTGGCGGCTCCCGCCGCGGCCAAACCACGAAAATCGTGCTCTCCCACGAGCAACGCGCTCGCTGCGGCGAGCGCCGCTCGATCGAGCGGCCGGCCACCGTTCAGCGCCCATTCGTAGGGCCGCCGAAACGGCGACGCCGCGGCCTCGTCGCTGCCGATCACATACCGATAGCGCCGCGCCGTCGCGCTCCGTCGCGCGTCGAATCCCGGCCGCATCGCATGCACCTGCTCGACCCACACATCGTTCGGCAGCAGCGCGTTGAGTCCGCGCCGCAATTCGGCCGCCTGACCCTGCCAGCGCTCACCCAGTGTGAAGCTGACTCCCTGACCGAGGGCGTGCACCCCCGCGTCGGTCCTTCCAGCGCCCGTCGTGACGACGCGCGTGCCATCGCCCTCGAGCCGTTCGAGCACCGCCTCGAACTCGGCTTGCACGGTGCGTTCATCGGGTTGCCGCTGCCAGCCGGCGAACCGCGCCCCGTCGTACTGGATCACGGCGAGGTAGGGGCGGCTCGTCACGGGGGAAAGATGCAACTCGTTGTCACTATTTGACAAGGGTGATAGGCTTAGTGCTGCATGGACACCTCGCCCCTGCGACGCGCGCTGAGCACGCTCGCCAACCACCAATCGCTGACGGAGAGCGAGACCGACGAAGTCTTCGGCGTCGTCATGAGCGGCGAGGCGACGCCCGCCCAGATCGCCGCCCTGCTCATGGGGCTCCGTGCCAAGGGCGAGACGGCCGAGGAGGTCGCAGGAGCTGCCCGAGCGCTGCGCGCCGCGATGGTCCCAGTGACCGCGTCGGGACCGCACCTCGTCGACACCTGTGGCACGGGCGGCGGAACGGTGCCGACCTTCAATATCTCGACCGTCGCGGCCTTCGTCGCTGCGGGGGCGGGCGCCACCGTTCCAAAGCACGGGAACCGGTCGTTCACATCGAAGTGCGGCTCGGCCGACGTGCTCGAAGCCCTCGGCGTCCGCATCGTGCTCGACGCAGCAGCCGCCACGCGCGTCCTCAAGGAGGCCCGCATCGCCTTTCTGTTCGCGCCGAATTTCCACCCCGCGATGAAGCACGTCGGTCCGGTGCGGCGCGAGCTCGGCGTGCCGTCGGTCATGAACCTCGTCGGCCCCCTCGCGAACCCGGCCGGCGTACGCCGTCAGGTGATTGGCGTGGCGGATCCCGATCGCGCTCCCGTCGTGGCCGATGCGCTGGCGCGGCTCGGAGCCGAACATGCGATGGTCGTGCACGGCCGCATCGGCATGGATGAGATCTCGCCGCTCGGCGTGACCGACGTATGGGAGGTACGGGACGGGGCGGTGCGGACCTGGGAGATCGATCCGGAGCGGTACCGGCTGGCCATCGGCGACACCGGGCTCCTGAAGGGCGGGGAGCCGGCGCAGAACGCGGAGCGACTGGAGGGGATCTTGGCGAACGGGGATCGGGATGCTCCGGGGCTCGCGGCGGTGCTGCTCAATGCCGGTGCGGCGGTCTACGTTGCCGGCATTGCCGGGTCATTTGCGGAAGGCATCGGCCGGGCGCGTGAAGTCGTGGCATCGGGGGCGGCACGTGCCGCCCTCGATCGGTTGCGGAAGGCGACGGCTAGTATTTCCGGATGACGCCGACGACCACGCCCTGCACGATCACATCGCGCTCGTTCACGCGCAGGGGCTGCATCGTCGGATTGGCAGGTTGGAGCCGGATCCAGCCCCCCGGCTCCCGATAGAAGCGTTTCACCGTGGCACCGGCGCCGTGCACCAGGGCCACGACGGTCTGGCCGCTGTCGGCTTGGTTGCGCTCCTGCACGACGACGAAGTCGCCGTCCTTGATGTGCTCGTCGATCATCGAGTCGCCGCGCACCTTGAGGACGTAACTGCGGCCGCGGCGCGGGACCAGCTCGTCGGGTACGGCGATGGTGTCGTTGCCGCTGATCGCCTCGATCGGCTCCCCAGCCGCCACGAGCCCGAGCAAGGGCAGCTCGGTGGCCCCCGTCTGTCCCTTGGGGGGGACGATTTCGATGGCCCGGCTCTCGTTATGCGCCCGGCGGATGTACCCTTTGCGCTCCAGATTGGTGAGGTGCTCATGCACTGTAGCGAGCGAGTGGAAGCCGAATTGGCGCGCGATCTCCTCGAAACTGGGGGCGTAGCCCTTGTCATCGAGGTGAGCCGTGATGAAATCGAGGATCTCGCGTTGGCGTCGCGTAACCGGCATTGACGACTCCCGAAGGTAACCCGAAGCTTAATCTACCCGAATAACGCCCGAACGCAAGGATGCCCAGAGCGACCCTCGACGAGATCCTCCAGGTGACACGGACCCGCGTGGCGGCCCTTCAGGGCCGGGCCCAGGACCTCGCGCGCCGAGCCGCCGCAGCCCCGGCCCCCCGGCCGTTCCTTAAGCTCCCCCTCGGTTCGACGGTCGGGGTCGTGGCAGAGATCAAGCGCCGGTCCCCCTCGCAGGGGGCGATTCGCACCGACCTCGACCCGGTGGCCCACGCGAAGGCGTATGCGCGAGGAGGCGCCGTGGCCGTCTCGGTCCTGACCGACGAAGCCCATTTTGGAGGGTCGCTCGACGATCTCGCACAGGTCGTGAAGGCGGTGCCGCTTCCCGCGCTGCGGAAGGATTTCATCCTCGACGAGACACAGATTCTCGAGGCTCGCGCAGCCGGGGCGAGTGCGGTCCTTTTGATCGTCCGCGCGCTCACCCCGGACCGTCTGAGCACCTTAGCGGCGGCAGCGGCAAGCCAAGGACTCGCAACTCTTGTGGAGGTGCACACGCTAGCCGAACTCGATGCAGCTCTCGCGGTGCAGCCCACGGCGCTGGGCGTGAACGCCCGGGACCTCACGACGTTCACGGTCGATCTCCGGGGCGCCGAGCGGCTCGTGGCTCGCGTGCCGGCGGGGATCCCCGTCGTGGCCGAGAGCGGCATCGAGGCGCGGGGCGACGTGGAGCGTCTGGCGGCAGCGGGTGCCGATCTCGTGCTGGTGGGGACGAGCCTGGCGCGCCTTGGCGATCCGGAAGCGGGAGTGCGCGCGCTCGTCGGCGTGCCGAGGACCGATCGTGGCTGAGGCGGCGGGACGGTTCGGACCCTACGGCGGGCGCTACGTCCCCGAGACGTTGATGCACGCGCTCGAAGAGCTGACGCGCGTCTACGAAACGGCGCGCGCCGATCCGAGATTCTGGACCGAGCTCGACGGACTCCTGAAAGATTACGTGGGTCGGCCGACGCCCCTCACCGAGGTCCCCCGACTCTCCGCCGAAGTCAACGCGCGGGTCCTCTTGAAGCGCGAGGACCTGAACCACACGGGTGCTCACAAGATCAACAACACGCTCGGTCAGGTGCTCCTCGCCAGGCGCATGCAGAAGCCGCGCATCATCGCGGAGACAGGTGCCGGACAGCACGGGGTCGCGACCGCGACGGTGTGCGCCCGGTTTGGTCTCGAGTGCGTCGTGTACATGGGTGAGGAGGACATGCGGCGCCAGCGTCTCAACGTCTATCGCATGGAGCTCATGGGAGCGAAGGTCGTGCCCGTCACCTCCGGCACGCGCACGCTCAAGGACGCGACGAACGAAGCGTTACGTGACTGGGTCACGAACGTGACGACGACCCATTACATCATCGGGTCCGTGGTAGGGCCCGATCCCTTTCCTCGCCTGGTGCGCGATTTCCAGTCCGTGATCGGCCGCGAGGCGCGGGCTCAGGTGAGCGAGCGGATGGCCGGACGGCTCCCACGGACGGTGGTCGCCTGCGTCGGCGGCGGTTCGAATGCGATGGGGATCTTCACCGCATTCCTCGAGGATGAGGGCGTCGAGCTGGTGGGTGTGGAGGCTGCGGGGGAAGGGATCGCCACGGGCCGGCACGCGGCCACACTGGGAACGGGGCGCCCCGGCGTCTTCCACGGCAGCAAGAGCTATCTGCTCCAGGACGCCGCCGGGCAAGTGCAACCCGCGCATAGCGTTTCCGCCGGCCTCGACTATCCCGGCGTAGGTCCGGAGCACGCTTACCTGAAGGACTCGGGTCGCGTATTGTATGAATCTGTCACGGACCGCGCGGCCCTCGATGCCTTTGCGGCGCTGTCCCGGCTGGAAGGCATTCTTCCGGCCCTCGAGAGCGCACACGCGGTCGCGTGGGTGCTCGCAAATCGGGGGCGGTGGTCCGCCGACGATATCATCCTGGTCAACCTGAGCGGCCGCGGCGACAAGGACGTCGCCCTGGTCGCCGAGCTCACGGGAGCAACGCTCTGACCGACGCCGCAATCCCCGAACTGGCGCTACCGCCCTCGCAAATCGAGGAGCTGATGCAAGTCATCAGCAAGGGGATGCGGGCTACGCAGCTGTACCTGCCGAACAATCCTGTCTACCAGCGCGCCGTGGACAACATCCGGGGCGCCTTCCGGCAGGTCTGGCAAGCCACCGACGACCTGATCTTCGACATCGGTGAGACGGAGATGCGGTGGGAGGACCACGCAGTCTACACCCAGGCGCAGCGCAACGAGAGTATCGCCTGGACGTTGTACAAGGACGGCGTGCGTTCGCTCACGTTCAAGCCCGGCGTGGAAGACGTCGAGATCGTCCGATTCCTCGCCGTGCTGCATCAGGCGAAGAATCTTCAGGCCGACGCCCCCGACGACCTGCTCACGCTGCTCTGGGCGGAAGACTTTCAGTTCGTCAACTACACGTTCCGCGAGCTGGCGAGCGAGAACGCCGTGCCGATCGAGCGCGGCGAAGCCGCACCGCCGATCGGGGGAGGGGGCGGGGGCCCCGGCGAAGCCACGGGACGCGGCATCGATCCCTCGACCATCCGCCGGCAAGTCGAAGAAGAAGCCCCACCCAAGCGCGACGGCCTCGTCTCCGTCGACGACTTCGACACGACGCTCTATTTCCTCGACGACAAGGAGATCGAGTACCTCCACAAAGAGGTCGAGCGCGAGTACGCGCAAGACCTGCGCCGCAACGTGCTGGCGATGCTGTTCGACTTGCTGGAGCTGCAGACGTACGGGACGGTGCGCAGCGAGCTGATCTCGATCCTCGAGAATTTCATTCCGTATCTGCTCGGCGCCGGGGACTTCCGTTCCGTCGCCTTCATCCTCCGCGAGAGTAAAGTCATCCAGCAGCGCGCCCGCGAGCTGATTCCGGAGCATCGCCAGGTGCTCGCGTCGCTGCCCTCGCGACTATCCCAGCCCGACGCGCTGTCGCAGCTGCTGCAGTCCCTGGACGAGGCAGCGGGGCACCCGAGCGAGGAGGAGCTGAGCGAGCTCTTCACCGAGCTGGGTGCTGAAGCGCTGGTGACGCTGATGGGCTGGCTGCCGAAGCTCAGCAACGAGCGCGTGCGCGAGCTCGTGAAGACGTCGGCCGAGCGCCTCGCGACGACGCACGCCGCCGAAGTGCTCAAGGCGCTCGGCAGCGACGACCCCACGGTGCAAATCGAGATGGTGCGCCTCGCCGGCCGGCTGAAGCTGCCCGGCGCCCCCGACGGCATGGGCGTGCTGCTCGAGCGCGGCGACCGCGAACTGAAACTGGTCGTCGTCGAGGCGCTCACGACGATCGGCAGCCCCAACGCCGTGCGTCTGCTCGAGAAGGCGATCGACGACTCCGATCGGGACGTGCGGATCGCGGCCGTGAAATTCCTGGGCCAGCGCGGGGCGCGCAACGCATTTCCCCGGATCGAGGCGGCCGTCCTGGGCAACAAGCTGAAGGACTCGGATCTCACGGAAAAGATGACGTTCTTCGAGGCCTACGGCGCATTGGCGGGGACCGCCGGGATCCCGGTGCTCGAAAAGTTGCTGGTGCCCAAGAGCGGGCTCCTCGCGCGGAAAGAGGACCCGGAGACGCGCGCCTGCGCCGCGATGGCGCTCGGCAAGATCCGCGCGCCCGCGGCGCGTGAGGTGTTGCAGAAGGTATCGCAAGACAAGGAACCGCTGGTGCGCAACGCGGTGAGCCGCGCGCTCCGCGAGGTGGGCGGATGAGCGAGCCCGGCCCCGGCGCCCGACGGCCCTCGATGATGGACACCGTCCAGACCACGGACGGTTTCCTGCGGCACGCCGGGCGCGATTTCCTGGTCGTGCTCTACACCGTGTTCCGGTCCCTCAAGCTGTACCCACTGGAGAACGCCCAGGTGCAGAAGGCGCTCGAGGACCTCGCGGGCACGACGAAGCACCTGCTGGACGTGGAGCGCGAGATCGAGATCCGGCTGCAAGGCGAGTTCATCTTCGTCAACTCGACCCGGCTGCGCCTCGACCTCGACAACTACGCGTCGTTCTCCCACATCTTGAACGTCTTCAGCCAGTGCGGCATCGGGGCCGTGCGCCTCGATGAGGGCGTGGACCGCCGGCAACTGCAGATCTTCGTCTCGCTGCTGCTCGCGTACGCGGCCCGCGACGCGAACCCCAACAAACTCTTCGAGCTGTCGCAGAAAATGGTGGACGGCGGGGTCTCGTTCATCAGCGTTGAGCCGCCGCTCGAGACCGAGGAAGACGTCGAAGAGGAAGAGCGCCAGAAGGAGGCCGCGAAGCGCACCTACGCCCGCTCGGTCGCCGTCACCAAGGAAGTGATCAACAGCATCCGCATGGGCCGCACCGCCAACGTCAAGAAAGTAAAGCGCGCGGTCCAGGCGATCGTCGACCAAGTGCTGAATAACGAGTCCTCCCTCGTCGGCCTGACGACACTGCGCGACTACGACGAGTACACGTTCACGCACTCCGTGAACGTCTGCATCTTCTCGGTCGCCCTGGGCCGCAAGCTCGGCCTCACCAAATTGCAGCTGTACGACCTGGGGATGTCGGCGCTGTTCCACGACGTCGGGAAGTCGCGTGTGCCGCTCGAGGTACTCAATAAGGAAGGGGGCCTCACGGACGAGGAGTGGCGCATCATGCAGGCCCACCCCTGGCTCGGCGTCCTGACGCTGTTCGGGTTGCGCGGCTACGGGGAAATCCCCTATCGCGGCATGGTAGCGGCCTACGAGCACCACATGAAGACCGACCTCACGGGCTATCCCAAGTCGATCCGCCCGCGCGAGCTCTCGATCTACTCGAAGATCATCGCGGTCTCGGACGGCTTCGACGCCGCCACGAGCCGCCGCGTCTATCAGACCGTCCCGATCCAACCCGACCAGGTGCTCAAGGAGATGTGGGAGAACCCGCGCCGCGGCTACGACCCGGTGGTCGTGAAGGCGTTCATCAACTTGATCGGGATCTATCCCGTCGGCACGTGCGTCATCCTCGACACATACGAGGTGGCCATCGTGCATACCGCCAACCCCGACGTGACGCACGTCCATCGTCCGGTCGTGCGCGTTGTGACGACGCCCGATGGGGCGCTGCTGCAGCCCGGGACCGTCGTCGACCTCGCGCACAAGGATGAGCAGGGGAGCTACCCGCGCACCATCGTCAAAGTCACCGACCCGGTCAAATACGGCATCACCGTCAGCGACTACTTTGTCTGAGCACCCGATCGCCGCGCGCTGGCGGACGCTCGGCGAGCAGGGTCGGGGAAAGAGGGGGGCCCTCATTCCTTATGTCACGGCCGGGTTTCCCACGCCCGCCGTCTCGCGCGACGTGCTACGCGCCGTCGCCCGAGCGGGGGCCGACTTCGTGGAAGTCGGCGTGCCGTTTTCCGACCCCCTCGCGGACGGTCCGACGATCCAGCGCACCACGCAGGCCGCGCTGGAGCAGGGCATGACGGCCGCCGGGGTCCTGACCCTGATTCGCGAAGCAGCGCTTGCGATTCCCGTCATCATCATGACCTACCTGAACCCCGTGCTGGCATATGGTGTGGAGCGATTCGTCGCGGATGCTCATGCCGCCGGAGCAGCGGGCCTGATACTCACCGACCTGCCGGCCGGTGCCGATCCAGCCGTGGAGTCGGCGGTGACTCGCAGCCCACTGGCGTTGATCCGGCTGGTCGCGCCCACGACCGACGACACGCGTCTCGCGGCCGCGCTGACCGACGCGCGGGGCTTCGTCTACCTGATCTCGCGACTCGGCGTCACGGGCGCGCGGGATCAGGTCCCCACGGATCTCGAACAGCACGTGCGCCGCGTACGCGCGGCGACGCCGCTCCCCATCGCCGTGGGATTCGGTATCGGCACGCCGGCACAGGCGGCCGCCGCCGCACGCTACGCCGACGGCGTCGTGGTGGGCAGCGCGCTGATGGAGGCGCTGGCGCAGGGCGGCGTAGCAGCCGCCGAGCGCCTGGTGCGCGATCTGGCCGCGGCAGTGCACGCATGAGCATCACGCGCTTCGTCGCGCTCTATAGCCAAGGTCTGGCGTGGGCCGGGAGCATCGTGTTGTTCGGTGTCGTCTTCGCGGACACGCGGTGGCTGGGACAGATGCCCGAGATCGTGGTGCTGTTCGGCTGCGCGCTCGCGCTCCGCGGCATGGCGATCCCGCTCAGCAAATACTCCTACCTGACGCAGACGGCATTGGTAGGCCTCCTGGGAAGCCTGCTCGTGGGCGTGCCGGCCACGTCGCTCGCGATCGCGGGCGCGGTCCTGGTGGCCGATTCCGCGTGGCAGCGCAAGCCCCTGCGCGTCGCGTGGATCAACCTGGGCCGCGAGACGATCGCGCTCGTCGCCGCGTACGGTGTGTACGCGACCGTCCTCCATTGGCTCGACATGGCGGTGCCCGAGCTGACGATCGACCTGCTGCCGGCGTTCGCGGGATACGCCCTCGCCTATTTCATGTTCAGCCGGCTGCTCTTCTACTTCAGCCTCATCATGCGCGCCAAGCTCGAGCCCGCCGAGCGGATGATGATCATTCGCTACGAGGTGATCGGGTACGCCGCCACCGTCCTGGCGACCACGATTCTCGTGGCGACCGTCGTCTCCTGGTCGATGGGCGCCTGGGTGATCGTGGGGCTCGTCGTCACGTTCCTGGGATTGCTGCTCAAGCAGATGGTGGAAGAGGCGATCTCCGCCGAGGAGCTGAACAAGATCCACGCGATGGAGGCGGTGATCACGGCCAACATCAGCCTCGAGGACTCCTTTCGCCGCATCGAACGACTCGCGCACCGGCTCGTGGACTGGGGAGATTTCCGTATCTACCGCTTGCAAGACGGGGCCATGACGATGGCGCACCGGTCCGCCCAGGGGCGCGCGGGCCGCGGCGAGCCATCCGAAGACACGAAGGCGCTCCGCCAGCAGGTCGTCGCGAGCGGCGAGACCGCGGTCATCGACGACGTGACGCGGGACAAGCGCGTCGCCGACGCGCCCCTCGACGTGCAGAGCCTGGTGATCGTGCCGCTCAAGTTCGGCGACCAGGTGATCGGCACGCTGGAGATCGAGCACCACAAGAAGAACAGCTATCGGCGCCAGGACGTCCTGACGATCACCACGTTCGCGAATCAGCTCGCCACCGCCGTCCACATCACCGATCTGCGGCGACCCCTGGTCGAGACCGTCGAACGCATGACGCGACAGCTCGCGGCGATCGCGCAAACCGCGGAGACGTTGAAGCAAGCGGCGGCGGCCGTTGCGACATCCACGGGCGTGATCCGGGAGGGCGTGCGGCGCGAAGAGGGTGAGGTGTCCGGCGGGCTCGAGGCCACCGAGAGCCTGGCGCAGGTGTCGCGCCGGGTGTCCGAGGACGGCGCCGGTGCCGCCCGGGCCTCGACCGCGGCGAGCGACGTCGCCAGCCGCAACCGCACGCAGATTCGCGACGCCATCGAGCGCCTCGTGGCGCTCAAGACGTTCGTGGGGGAGAGCTCAGCCCAGGTGCAGCAGCTCGGTCAGATGAGCCGCCGGATCACGGGCTTCATCGGCTCGATCCGGGAGCTCGCCGACATGACGAACCTGCTGGCGCTGAACGCGGCGATCGAGGCGGCGCGGGCCGGCAAACACGGCAAGGGGTTCGCGGTCGTGGCCGATGAGGTGCGCCACCTCGCGGAACAGAGCGGCGCCGCTGCCGCCGAGGCGGGCGACCTCGTCCAGGACATTCATCGCCAGGTGGGCGAGGTGGTCGAGCAAATGCGGAAGGGGCAAGTGAACGTCGGCGGCGTGGAGGAGCTGTCGGCCGCCGCGCTCGAGGCACTGGAGGCGATCGTCGCCGCCACCGCCGAGGCGACGGCGCACGCCGGGCGCATCGCCGAAGCCGCCGGGGAGCAGGACCAGGCGTTCGCCCGGCTGCGGCAACGCATCAACGCAGTGGCGGCCATCGCCGGGAAGAACCGCACCGAGGCGGACGACGTGGCGACGCGGGCCATCGAAGCGGCGCAGGGCCTGACGGACCTCGAGCGCGCCACGCGCGATCTCGAGCAGGTCGCCACGATGCTGCGCGACCTGACGCGCGGCTTTGCAAGCGTCGCCTAGCCTGCGTAGCATTCCAGCGTGTCTGAACGAGTCTTCGTAGCCCTCGGCTCGAATGTCGGCGACCGCGCCACCCACCTCGCGTACGCCCGGGAGCGGCTCGCCGTGCTGCCGGGGACGCGCCTCGCCGCGGCCTCGCGGGTCGAAGAGACCGCGCCACTCGGGGCCGTCCCGCAGGGGCCTTACTTGAACCAGATGGTGGAGCTCGAGACGACCCTCACGCCGCGGGCGCTCCTGGCCGCGTGCCGCGCGATCGAGCGCGAGCGCGGACGCGAGCGGCGCGAGCGCTGGGGGCCGCGGACCCTCGATCTCGACATCGTGCGCTTCGGCGCCCGGGCGGTGGACGAACCGGGCCTGACCATCCCCCACCCGGAGCTGCCCAGGCGCGACTTCTGGCTGCGTGAGCTCGCCGAGCTCGAGACACCCAGCCATGTCTAACGTGACGACGCAGTCCCTGCTCGAGATGAAGCAAAAGGGCGAGCGCATCGTCGCGCTCACCTGCTACGACGCGCTGTTCGCCCGCCTCCTCGATGCGAGCGGGATCGACATCCTGCTGGTCGGCGACTCGGTGAACCAGGTGCTTGCCGGCGCACCCTCCACGCTCTCCGCCACCCTGGATCAGATGATCTACCACACCAGGACGGTCCGGCGCGGCGCTGAACGGGCGATGGTGGTGTGCGACATGCCGTTCCTCACCTACCAGGTGACACCCGAAGAGGCGATCCGCAACTGCGGCCGCGTCATGCAGGAAACGGCGTGCCACGCCATCAAGCTCGAAGGTGGGCAACTGATGGCGGCGACGGTGCGCCGCCTGGTGGACGTCGGGATTCCGGTCATGGGCCACATCGGTCTGACGCCGCAGTCGGTGCATGCGCTCGGTGGATATCGCGTCCAGGGCCGCGAGGACGTCGCGGCCGAGCGGCTCAAGGCCGATGCCAAGGCCCTCGAAGAGGCGGGGGCCTTCGCGGTGGTGCTCGAGCTGATTCCGGCGCCGCTCGCGTCGCAGATCAGCAAGTCGCTCACGATCCCCACGATCGGGATCGGGGCAGGACCGGCCTGCGACGGTCAGGTGCTGGTGCTGCACGACATGCTCGGCTTGAACGACCAGTTCTCGGCGAAGTTCGTGAAGAAGTACGCGGCGCTGGCCGAGGACGTCCGCGAGGCCGCCCGGCTGTTTGCGGCGGAGGTACGAGAGGGACGGTACCCGGGACCGGAGCATTCATTTGGGAAATGACGGGGGAGCAGTGTAAATTCGAGGAATTCTCTAACGGCGGGAGGGGACCCGTGTCCAAGACGGAAGACGAAAAGATGGCGAAGCTGATCAAGAAGAACATGGCCAAGGCGGAGAAGGCGAAGCCCAAAACGCGCCGTAAATACGACCCGACGCTGCCGGCCGAGACGACGGACGACGATCTCGAGCGGCGCGACTTTTTTTCGGAGATGAAGAAGCGCGAGTTCTAGGGAGCCTGGCCGAGATGCGCGCCTGGTCTCAAGCCGAGCGCGCGCGCGGCCGCAGGATCGGGTTCGTCCCGACGATGGGCTTCCTCCACGAGGGGCACCTCCGCCTCGTGGACCGAGCCAAAGAGCTCGCCGACCGCGTCGTCGTGAGCATCTTCGTCAACCCCCTTCAGTTCGGTCCCAAAGAAGACTTCAAGAAATACCCGCGGGATCTGCCGCGCGACCAGCAGCTCGCCGAGGAGCGCGGCGTGGACTGCGTCTTCGTTCCCGAAGCGTCGGAGATGTATCCGGCGGAGCCCGTGGTGCGCGTCACTGGGGGCCCTGCCGCAGACACCCTCGATGGCGCCGCGCGCCCGGGGCATTTTGCCGGCGTGTTGACCGTGGTGGCGAAGCTGTTTCACATCGTCGCGCCCGACGTGGCGGTCTTCGGCCGCAAGGATTTTCAGCAGGCGACGCTGGTGAAGCGCATGGTCCAGGACCTGAGTTTTCCAATCACGGTCGACGTCCTGCCCACGGTGCGCGAGCTCGACGGGCTCGCCCTCTCGTCGCGCAACAGCTACCTGAATCCCGATCAGCGGCGTTCCGCCGTGGCGTTGTCGCGAGCGCTGCGCACCGTCGAGCAGACGTGGCGTGGTGGAGAGGCCGACCCGGCCGTGGTGCAGCGCCGTGGCATGGAGGTGCTGCGGGCGCCGGGCGTCGAGCCCGAGTACCTGGCCCTCGTGGACGAGGAGCTGCAGCCCGTGACACGCGTAACGGCGCGCAGCGTCGCGATCCTCGCCGCGCGCCTCGGCGCCACGCGACTCATCGACAACGTCGTGCTCGGCGAAGGGGTCGCCGCCGATGCCACGGTCCGCGCGTGAGTCTGCCCGGCTGGGCGCAGGTCACGCCGGCGCGCCGCGCGCACGTCGAACGGGTGGTCGCACTGCTGGACGAATGGGCCGGCGCCATGCGCGTCCTCCCGGCCGAACGGGGCCGCTGGCTGCGCGCGGGCTGGCTGCACGACGCGCTGCGCGACGCGCCGCTCAAAAGTCCGCTCGCGCACGGGCCGGCCGCGGCGGAACGCGCCGCCCAGGAGGGCGAGCGCGACCAGGGTGTGCTGGACGCCATCCGTTATCACACGATCGGCTACGCCGGATGGGACGACGTCGGGCGCATGCTGTACCTCGCCGATTTCTTGGAGCCGGGCCGCGACTTCGATCCCGACGCACGCCGGGCGCTCGCGCAACGGGTGCCGACCGAGCGGGATGCCGTCCTCCGCGAGGTGGCGCACCGTCGAATCGACTGGGTGCTCCGGTCGGCGTGGCCGCTCCCCCCAGAAACGGTGGCGTTCTGGAACGCGTTGGCTTCGCGCTAGTCGGTCTCCTGTCGGCGCTCGCCGCCTGCGGGCGGGACGCCGCGCCCGCGCACGCCGTGCCGGGGGATCGCGGGCCGGCCATCGTCGTCGAAGTCTTGAACGCGAGCGGCAAGCCGGGGAATGCGCGGGTGGGAACGCGCGTGCTGCGGCGCGCCGGGATCGATGTGGTCTACTTCGGCAACGCGCCGGCGGCCCTCGGTATCATCGATTCGACGCGCATTATCGTGCGGCGGGGATCGGCGGATGTCGGCGAACGGGTGCGGCGGGCGCTCGGCAGGGGGCGCGTGGAGGTGCAGGTCGACAGCGCGCGACTACTCGACGCCAGCGTGCTCCTGGGCGCCGACTTTGCGCCGCGACAGGACTTCCACCCGTAGCTGGCCGCAGGCCGCGCTGATGTCGAGGCCGCGGCTGCGCCTGAGCACCGCCTCGACGCCGCGCTCCTTGAGCCGCCGCTCGAACGCGATCATCCGCGGCCGCCCGCTGGGCGTCAGGTCGGGCGCGCCGCCCGGGTGCAGCGGCAGGAGGTTGACGAGCGCGCCAAGGGGTTGGGCGAGCGTCGCGAGCTGATCCGCGTTTTCGAGTGAGTCGTTCGTCCCCCCGATCAACACGTACTCGAGGGTCACGCGGCGGCGAAACTGCTTCAGCGCCTCCATCACGTCCGGCAACTTGTACTTCTTCTCGATCGGCATCAGCTGGTGGCGCAGCGTCGCCGTGGGCGCGTGCAACGACAACGCCAGCCGGAACTGCTCCGGGCGCCGGGCCAGCTTCGCGAGGCTGGGAAGGATGCCGACCGTCGAGACGGTGATGTGTCGCGCGCCGATCCCGAACCCGTCCGGCTGATTGAGGATCGTGAGCGTCGTGTCCACCGCGTCCCAGTTGAGCAGCGGTTCTCCCATCCCCATGAACACGACGTTGGTGGGTTTCGGTGCGCCGGCGGCCAGCACCAGCTCCCGTACTTGACCTACTATCTCGGGCACAAAAAGATTGCGCCGGAACCCCATCCGTCCCGTCGCGCAGAATACGCACCCTAACGCGCATCCCGCCTGCGACGAGATACACAGGGTGCGTCGCTTGCCTTCAGGGATGAGGACCGACTCGATCGCCTCGCCATCCGCGAGGGTCCACAGAAATTTCTCCGTGCCGTCGCTCGAGACCTGACGCGTTGCGAGGGTGAGCCGAAATAGGGGGAAGCCGTCCGCGAGTGCCGTTCGCAGCCCCGCCGGGAGCTCGGTGGCCTCGGCCCAGCTGCCGACGGGTCGCTGCCACAAGCGTGGGAGCACCTGGCGGAGGCGGTAGGCGGGCTCGCCCCGCGCGGCGAGCCAGTCCCCGAGAGCCGCGCGCGCCGCCTCGGGGGTGAGGTTCAGCAACTCGGTCATTTAAACCGCGCGTCTACACCGACGCGGTACGCCGACCCGAGCTGGTTGACGCCGGCGTCGCGGGCGAGGGTCACGCGATACTTCCCGATCGTGACTCGGACGCCCGCGGCGGCACGCCACCCTCCGCTGCCGTAGCTGCCCTCGCGCGTCATGCCGAGGTCGAGCGCCACGACCCGCCCCAACTCGAGGCCGGCTCCCACCTGATGATCGACGCCGAACTCGTGTCCGAACGCGAGACCGTAACGGCCGCGCACCACGGCCTGGTCACCCCAGAGCGGTCCCTGCCACAACCGGTATTCGATCCCCGCGTAGATGTCCTGTGCCGGATCGCTGGCGCTCAACGATGAGAAGAAGTGCGTCGTCGCCGCGACGCGCAGGCGCGGCGTGACGAGACGGCTCGCGCCCACGTCGATCGTCCATCGGCTCACGTGCGCGAGATCGAGCCGTGTCTCGTGGTACGCGACGCTCGCGCCGAGGGCGGCTCCGGCGACGCGACGCGACCACGTGACACCGAGCGCCGAGGTGTAGACGGGCACCGCGCTCCCGATCGGGTCGGGACTGTCGCCGGTTCGCGTCAAATCAGAGAGGCCCACGTGGCCGTAGACGAAACCGATCTGGCCGACCGAGCCGGCGCGCACGCGTACGGCGGCGATCACCCCGGACGCACCGATGGCGGCCGGCGTCTGAATGCCTTCGAGGCCGAGCTGTGTGCGGGCGCTGTCTTCGATCTGCGCGGGATTCCAGAACGCGGCGGCGGTGCCGGTCGCGAGCGCGGGTGGGAGAGGCAGAGTCGTCGCGGCGAGTCGCCACAGGGCCGTGCCCGCGGATTGCTGCGCCGTGCCGCTGCCGCCGGGAATGGCGACGAGGCCAACGAGCAGCACGGCAATGCGTTGCATGTCGAACGTTTACCGAGGCAAGTGGCGCTGTCAACTCAAGTTAACTATCTTCAACCGGTTACGGCACTTGGACACATTCCATTGCGGCTTTCAGACCTCCTGACGCCGAATCGGATCAGGGTGCCCCTCCAAGCACAGAGCAAGGAGGGGGTGCTCCGGGAACTCGTCGCGCTGGCGCTGGGCGGCAACGGCGGAGGGGCCACGGGTGATGAGGTGCTGCAAGCGATCCTCGAGCGGGAGAAGCAGTTCCCGACCGGGATCGGCTACGGAGTGGCGGTACCGCATGGGAAGACGCCCGCGCTTTCGCACCTCGTGGCGGTGGCGGGGTCGACACCGGCCCCGGTGCCGTATGAAACGGTCGATGGAGAGCCGGTGCGGCTGTTCTTTCTGTTGGCGGGCCCCGAGTCGCAGGCCGGGGTTCACGTAAAAGCGTTGAGCCGGATCTCGCGCCTCGTGCGGCGGGAGCCGGTGCGCGCCAGCCTCCTTGGGGCGCGAACGCCGGACGAGTTTTACCGCTCGCTGTGCGAGGCGGAGGGAGCATAAACGCGTTGCAGACGCGGACCACCTGGCGCACCCACCGCTGCGGGGCGCTGCGGGCTGAGCACGTCGGGCAGCGGGTGCGGCTCGGGGGCTGGGTGCACCGGCGCCGCGATCTGGGCGGGATCGTGTTCCTCGATCTGCGCGACCGTGACGGCATCGTGCAGGTGGCCGTCGGTCCGGGCTGGGCGGCTCCCGCCGCACTGACCACCGCACAAACGGTCGGGAGCGAGACGGTCGTCGTGGTCGAGGGCGAAGTGGTCGCACGGCCTCCCGCCATGAAGAACTCCGAGTTGGCAACCGGCGACGTCGAAGTGCACGCGACCGCGGTGCAAGTCGTGGGGCCGGCGGAGACGCCGGCGATTCCGGTGGCGCGCGGCAAGAACGACGAGCTTCCCGCCGAAGAGCTGCGGCTCAAGTACCGTCACCTGGATCTGCGGCGCCCCGAGCTGCAGGCGAACCTGGTGCTGCGCCACCGGCTGCTGCAGCGCGCGCGCCGGGCGCTCTCCGAGCTCGACTTCCTCGAGATCGAAACGCCCGTCTTGACCAAGCCGACGCCGGAGGGCGCGCGCGACTACCTGGTGCCGTCGCGCGTGCACCCGGGCGAGTTTTACGCGCTGCCGCAGTCCCCGCAGATCTACAAGCAGTTGTTGATGGTGGCGGGGTTCGACCGCTACTTCCAGATCGCGCGCTGCTTCCGGGACGAAGACCTGCGGTTCGATCGCCAGCCCGAGTTCTCGCAGATCGACATCGAGGCCGCGTTCGTCGGGCAGGAGGACGTGCTCGGCGTCGTCGAGGCGGTGCTCGTGGCGCTGTGGGACGAAGCGGGGCACAAGATTCCGCAGCCGTTTCCGCGGATGCAATGGCGCGACGCGATGGAGCGCTACGGGACCGACAAGCCGGACCTGCGCTACGACTTCCCGATCAGCGATTGGACGGCGCAGGTGCAGCCGCTCGGCGTGCCGTTCTTCCAGAGCGCCCAGGGCAGATCGAAGGACGGCGCCCGTGTCCGGGGTATCGCCGTGCCCGGTGGCAACACGCTGTCGCGCAAGGACGTGGACCAGCTCGCCGAGACGGCGAAGGCCGTCGGGGGGTCGGGGCTCGCGTGGGTCAAGCGTCAAGGCGATCAGGTGTCAGGATCCGTCGGCAAGCACTTCACCATCGACGCGCTGGGCACGCTGGGCGTGCGCGACGGCGACGCGGCCTTGATGACGGTGGGGCCCGATCGCGTCACCTCCGCCGCGCTCGACAAGGTGCGCCACGAAGTCATTCGGCGTCTCGCGCCGCCTCCCAAGGCCGAGCACGCGTTCTGTTGGGTGGTCGACTTCCCGTTGTTCGAGCCTGACCCGGAAACGGGGACGCCGGTATTCGCCCATCATCCGTTCACATCGCCGCATCCGGACGACGTGACGAAGCTCGACCGCGAGCCGTTCGCGTGCCGCGCGCTGCATTACGACGCGGTCTACAACGGCCACGAGCTTGGCTCCGGGTCAATACGCATCACGGATCCGGCGGTGCAGCGGAAGATCTTTACGCACCTCGGGCTCTCGCCGGCGGAGATCGATGCGCGTTTTGGTTTTCTGCTCCGCGCGCTCGCCGCGGGCGCACCTCCGCACGGCGGGTTCGCCATTGGATTCGATCGCACGACGATGCTGCTGGCCGGTGCCGCGAGCCTGCGCGACGTGATCGCGTTCCCCAAGACGACGACGGCGCGGGCGCTCTTCGAGGGTGCGCCAGCACCCGCCCGGGAGGCAGACCTGGCCGCTCTTCACATTCGCGTGGCGCCATGAGCGACGTCGTCCAACGGCTCTCCGCCGAAGGCGTGGACCCTCTGGCGCTCGCCGGCGTGAACGACGGCAATTTGGTCGAGCTGTCGAAGCGACTCGGCGTGCGCGTTTCGTTGCGTGGCGACAGCCTGTCGCTGGCGGGAGCGCCAGAAGCCGTGGAACGTGCGATGCCGGTGGTACAGGCGCTCGTGGACCTCGCGCGTATGGGCGGCGGTGAGACCCTGGACGTGCACGACATCGAACGCGTGATGGCCGACGAGGCGCACGGCGCCCTGGGCCGCCCCACCAACGGAGAGGTGAAGATCATTCTCCCGGGGCTGCGCCGTGTGATTCAGCCCAAGACGGCGGGACAACGGACCTACCTGCAGGCGATCGCGCAGCACGACATCGTCATCGGCATCGGCCCGGCGGGGACCGGCAAGACCTATCTCGCGGTGGCGGCGGCCGTCGATGCGCTGTCACGCAAGCGCGTCCGCCGGATCATCCTGGCCCGTCCGGCGGTGGAGGCGGGCGAGAACCTCGGCTTCTTGCCCGGAGACCTGCAGGAAAAGGTCGATCCCTACCTGCGGCCCCTGTACGACGCGCTCGAGGACATGATGCCTCGCGACCGGGTGCAGAAGGCGCTCGAAACGCGGATGATCGAGATCGCGCCGCTCGCCTACATGCGCGGGCGCACGCTGTCGGACGCGTTCGTCATTCTCGACGAGGCGCAGAATGCCACGGGGATGCAGATGAAGATGTTCCTGACGCGGCTGGGCGTGAACTCCCGCGCGGTCATCACCGGCGACAAGACCCAGATCGACCTGCCCAACCGCGAGGATTCCGGCCTGCTGCAAGTCGAGCGGATTCTCCCAGGGATCGAAGGGATCGGCTTCCACTACCTCGAGGATTCGGACGTGGTGCGGCACCGGCTGGTGCGGGACATCATCCGCGCCTACGCCGAGGACGCGCAGGGCTGAGATGAACCTCCCGACGCAGGAACAGGTGCGCTATCACGGCTCACGGTGGGCGTGGGTGTTCGCGCTCGCCGTGGTCGCGAATGTGTCGTTCCCCTCGAGCGCCGCCGACGTCGCGCCGCTGCTCGAGCCCGGGGCGCGCACGGACAGGGAGATCATCGCGCCTTTCAACTTTGTCGTGAACAAGTCGGAGGACGAGCTGCAGCGTGAAGCCGAGGAGCTTGCCGCCTCGGCCAAGCCGATCTACGAATTCCGGCAGCGCGCGTTCGATTCCAGTGCCACGGCCATGGCCGCGTTCTTCGATGCCGTGGAAGCGGCGGCGGAGCAGGGGGCCCAGGCGATCATCCGCGCCGGCCGGGACTTCGGGGTCGGCATCAACCTTCCCGAAGCGGCGTATCTCACGAAGGGCGGGAAGCGGCGCGCGCTGCAACAGGCGTTGAACGAGCTGTTCGACCGCACGCTGGGGTTGGGCGTGACGGCACCGGGCGTGATCAACGTCGAGCAATCGCGCGAGGTCATCGTGCGGCGCGGCAGTAACGAGTCGTCGGTGCAGCGCGATCAGATACTCACCTTCGTCAACTACTTGAATCGCGCCAAGACGCTGCATCCCGACGCGGGCTCGAGCGTGGGCGACGTGCTCTATCTGAAGCTCGTGCGGCAGTTCTTCCGGCCCACGCTGGTCCAGAACAAGCTCGAGACCGAGCGACGCCGCAACGAGCTGCGCGGCAGCGTCGATCCCAGCAAGTACATCGTACGGGCGGGCGACCGGATCGTCGGGCTGAATGAGGTCGTGACCAATGAAGCGCACGAGCGACTCATGGCCCTGCACCAGGAGCTGCTGCGTCGCGGCGCCGCCACGACCCGGTCGGTGAGGGGCGTGCTGGGCCCGCTGATTCGCGACATGCTGATCCTGTCGATCTTCTGGGTCTTGCTCGTGTTCTACCGGCGCGAGACCTACCGGGAGCATCGCGAGGTCGCGCTGATCGGCAGCATGTTCGCGTTGGTGCTGCTGCAGGCGGCGGCGGTGGCGCGTTTCTATCCCGAGCACTCCGAGATCATCTTCCTGCCCTTCATGGCGATGATGATGACGGTGCTGTTCAATGGACGCGTCTCGATGATCGCCGCGATGATCCTCTCCGTGGTGATCGGTCTGCAACCCGTCTTCCACGACATGCCCGCGCTGTTCCTGTGCACCGTCGGCGGTGTCACGGCCGCGCTGTCGGTCCGGACGCTGCGGCGGCGCAGCAACTTCTACATCCCCGTGCTGCTCATCGCCGTCGGGTATCTGCTCGGCGCGCTGGCCTTGGGGCTCGCGAGCGGCTGGCCGGTCACGGAGATCGGGCTGCGCGGCGTCTGGGGCGCGATGAATGCGCTCGTGTCCGCCGGGATGACGTTCTTCCTGCTTCCCGTCGCGGAGTCGGTCACCCACATCACGACCGACCTGACCCTGCTCGAGCTGTCGGACCCGTCCCGTCCGCTGTTGCGCCGCTTGTCGCTCGAGGCGCCCGGGACGTACGCGCACAGCGTGGCGATGGCGAACCTGGTGGAGGCGGCCTGCAACCGCGTAGGCGCGAACGGCCTGCTGGGCCGCGTCGGCTGCTACTACCACGACGTGGGGAAGGTCAAGAATCCGCAGTACTTCGTGGAGAACCAGACGCACGGCGTGAATCCGCACGACCGGCTCCGCCCGCTGCAGTCGGCGCAGATCATCAAGGCGCACGTGACGGACGGGCTCGCCCTCGCCGACGAGGCCGGATTGCCCGACGTCGTGGCCGCGTTCGTGCCCGAGCATCACGGCACGACCGAGATCACGTACTTCCTCGACAAGGCGAAGAAGACCGACGGCGGCCAGCCGCTGAATCACGATGATTTCGTCTACCCCGGTCCGAAGCCGCGTTCGATGGAGACGGCGATCGCCATGATCGCCGACTCGGTCGAAGCGGCGTTGCGCGTGCTCGAGGACCTGACGCAGCAGAAAATCACCGAGGCGATCGACCACATCGTGCGCAATAAGCTGAACGCGGGGCAGCTCTCCGAGGCGCCGATGACGCTGCAGCAGATCGAGCAGGTCAAGGCCGAGTTCGTTCGGGTCTTGAGCGGGATGTATCACAACCGCATCGACTATCCGGAATCCAGTGGCGGCATCAGCGCGGACTGGCACTCGCAGCGGGTCCGCTGAGCGCCTGGCGCGCCTGGCTCGGCGAGTGGCGGCGTGGGAGGGCGCGCGGCGGTTACGCGTGGATCTCACGCTCCTCGATGCCGCAGCCATGCGCCGTCTGAATCGCCGCGCCACGGGACGGCGCGGCGTCACCGACGTCATCGCGTACGCGATGCCGCAACCTGACGGCTCCCTGCTCGGCGACGTCTACATTTGTCCGTCGATCGCCGGCGACGAGGAGTTGGTACGCCTCGCCGTGCACGGGACCCTGCACGTACTCGGCTACGATCACCCCGAGGGGGCTGGGCGGACTCGCTCCGCCATGTGGCGCCGCCAGGAGCGATACGTGCGGCGCCTGCTGCACCGCGCGTGATGCCGACCGAAACCGCGCTGCGCGTCGCCGGCCTGTTCGTGGCCCTGGTGGGGGCTGTGTGGGCGGCCCTCCTCGCCCTCGCGGAAGAGGCGGCGGTGGGGGAGGCCCTGCACACGCTCGGTGATGCGCCCCCCGTGTCCGCCGGGAGCCGCGTGCCGTTGCACCGCGCCCTCCACGTCGCGCGCCTGGGGCTCCTCGTCCTCGGCGCCGTCGCCGCGGCGAACGCGGTGCAGTGGTGGGATCAGCCGTGGACCCGTGGGTTCGTCGCCCTGGCCGTCGGCGTGCTGCTGCTGTTCGTGCTCGGGGACGCCCTGCCGCGCAGCGTCGCCCGGCTCGCGCCTGAGTTATCCGACGCCGCCCTCCCGCTCGCGCGGCGCACCCTGGCGCCCTTCGGACCGCTCCTCTGGCTGCTCGGCTGGGTCGACAAGGGCCTCCACGCCCTGGTCGCAACCCCGCGGCCCCTCCAGCCCGACCTTGGCGCCGCGCAACGCGACATGCTGCTCGGCGTCTTCACCCTCGCCGACACCACGGTCGACGAAGTGATGACGCCACGCCTCGACATGGCCGGTGTCGACGTCTCCGCCTCGCCCGACGAAGCCCTCGACGCGTTCCGGCAGAGCGAGCACGCACGCATGCCCGTGTTCGACGGCACGCCCGACAACATCGCTGGTGTGCTGTTCGCGAAGGACCTCGTGCCGTTCGCGATGGCGCTCAGCGACCGCACCGGCCGCTGGCAGGATCTCGTGCGTCCCGCCGCCTTCGTGCCCGAGACCAAGACCCTGGACAGCCAGCTCCGGGATTTCCAGGGCGCGCCCGCGCATATTGCCATCGTCGTGGATGAATTCGGGGGAACGTCCGGCTTGATCACGCGGGAGGACATTCTCGAGGAGATCGTCGGTGAAATCCGCGACGAGCACGACGCCGAGAGCACACCATCCATCCGGCGCGACGGCGCCCGCTTCTGGGTGGACGGGGGCGTGAGCCTCGACGAGCTGTCGGAAGCATTGGGGGCCAGCTTCGCCCACCCGGAGGTCTCGACCGTCGGCGGCCTGATCTATTCAGCCCTTGGCCGCGTTCCCAGAACCGGTGATGAGCTGACGCTCGACAGCTACAAGGTGGTGGTGGAGCGAGTGGACCGGCGCCGGGTCACGCAGGTGTCGTTCGAAAAACCATGATCGGCTCCCTCGCGGTACTCGTGTTGGGGCTCCTGCTCGCGGGCGTCTCGGCGGCGGTCGGCGTGGCCGCCGCGGCCGTGAGCCAGATCGAGCTGACGCGCTGGGTCGCCTACAAGCTGCGGGGCTCGGGCGGCGCCTCCGGCCTGCTCCAGAACCCGGGCCGAGTGCTGGCGACGGCAAACACGCTCACGACACTCGGGGTCCTGCTCGCCGCGGCCGCCGTGCCGGCGCTGCTCGCCGCCACGACCCCGACGTTCCTCGGTGTCTTTACGCTCACGGCCGGGGTCCCATTGTTCATCAGCGCCGCGTACCTCGTGCCGCGTGTCGTGGGGCGCCGCTGGGCCGAGCCGCTCGTCTCTCGCGCAGTGCCCTGGATGGACCGGGCCGGAACGGTGTTGGCTCCGTTCATTCCGCGCCGCGATCCGTCCACGCGGACGACGCTCGCCGCACTGCTGTCGAACGTCGACACCGACGCCCTCGCGGCAACCGACGAGATGGCGGTCGTGTCCGGCGTGCTCGCGTTCGCCGATCGGCCCGTGGGGGAATTGATGACGCCGCGCACCGCCATCGTAGCGATCCCCGAGGGTATGCTGGCGGCCGAAGCGGCGCACGTGTTCCAGCAATCGGGTTATAGCCGTTACCCGGTGTATCGCGGTTCACTCGATGAGGTGATCGGCGTCGCGCACACGCTCGACCTGCTCAAACTCCAGCCGGAAGACCCCGTGCCGGTGCGTCCGGCGCTGACCGTCCCGGGTACGATGCGCGCGGCAGACCTGATGCTGGAGATGCAGCGAGGCGGGAGCCACCTGGCCGTCGTCCTCGACGAGTTCGGCGGCACCGCCGGACTCGTGACCTTCGAGGACCTCTTGAAGGACCTGGTGGGCGAGGTTTTCGAAGGTGCCGCGGAGGCGGCCCCGGCGGCGCGGATCGTGGAGTTCGAGGGAAGCACTCCCCTCACGGTTTTGGAGGAGCAGTTCGGCGTCACCATGGACGCCGGCGGTGTCCAGACGGTCGCCGGATTGCTCATTCACGTCCTCGGCCGCATCCCCCGGGCCGGCGGTCGTTTCCTGTACCGCGGTCTCGAGTTCGACGTGCTCGCCGCGAGCGCGACACGGGTCGAGCGCGTGGCGGTGCGCCCCGGCCCCGTGCGCGCGCTCTCGCTCGACGGGCCGGCAACGCCCCCCGAAGCCCACGAGGATCGAGGGTAAGCTGCCCAGGAAGAAGGAGCTCACCTACCTCGACGTGGCCGAAGCCTGGCCGCGTCTCAGCGCGGCCGAGCGCACCCGCCGCCTCAAGCAACTGCCGCCCGACCTCGCCCACGAGTTTTTCTTCGATTTGAGCGCGAGCGATCAAGCCGAGGTGGCCCTGGCGCTGTCGCCCGGCGAGCGGCGCTCCTGGATCCGCGCGCTCGCGCCCGACGACGTCGCCGATCTGATCCAGGCCGCGCCGCTCAACCAACGCGGGAGTATGCTGGCGTTGCTCGACGAGCCGACGCGAGCCGAAGTCATCGCGCTCCTGGCGTACGCCGAAGACGAGGCCGGGGGCCTGATGAACCCCCGCTACATCCGCGTGCGGCCTGACATGACCGTCGCCGAGGCGCTGAGCTACTTCCGGCGGCAAGCGCAGCAGCGCACCGGGCGCGATACGCCGACCTATGCCTACATCCTCGACGCCGAGGGGAAGCTGCAGGGACAAGTGTCACTCACCGACCTCATCGCGAGCGACGCGGCCACGAGCGTGGCCACCCTGATGAATGCCGACGTGATCACGATCCCCGAGGAAGCCGATCAGGAAGACGTGGCGCATCTGTTCGCCGAACATGGGCTCGCCGCGGCCCCGGTCGTGGATCGCGAAGGCCGGATGAAGGGCGTGGTCACTGCGGACGACGTCGTCGCCGTCGTCGAAGAGGAAGCGACGGAAGACATCCAGAAGCTCGGTGGTTCGGCGGCCCTCGACGCGCCGTACTTGAAGACCGCCTTTCACCGGATGGTGCGGAAGCGCGCCGGCTGGCTCTCGGCGCTGTTCCTGGGCGAGATGCTGACGGCCACCGCCATGGCGTTCTTCGAAGCGGAAATCGCCCGCGCCGTCGTCCTGGCCCTGTTCGTGCCGCTCATCATCTCGAGCGGCGGTAACTCCGGGTCCCAGGCATCGACGCTGGTCATTCGCGCCATGGCGTTGGGCGAAGTACGGCTGCGCGACTGGTGGCGGGTGATCCGGCGCGAGCTCGCCGCCGGGTTCGTCCTCGGCACGGTCCTGGGGACGATCGGGTTCCTGCGCATCGTGTTGTGGCAGATGGTGAGCCCCATCTATGGGCAGCACTATATGCTCGTCGCCACCACAGTGTTCTTCAGTCTCATCGGGGTCGTGACATTCGGCACGTTCGCTGGTTCGTTGCTGCCGTTCATCCTGCGACGACTCGGCTTCGACCCGGCGAGCGCGTCGGCACCGTTCGTCGCGACGTTGGTGGACGTAACGGGCCTCGTCATCTATTTCAGCGCCGCCAGCCTGATTCTGCGCGGCACCGTGCTGTGACGCCCGGCGTCCGCTATCTTTCTGGAGGCATGCGCACCGACGACATCCTGACCGGGCTCGCGGGCGGTGACACCGCCGCGCTGGCCCGCGCCATCAGCCTGGTCGAGAACCAGCGCGACGGGTTCGAGCGCGTGCTCTCGCAGCTGCATGGCCGGATCGGCCGCGGCACCACGCACCGCATCGGCATCACGGGCCCCCCCGGAGCCGGCAAGAGCACGCTCACCGAGCGTTTGATCCAGCGGTACCGCGAACGCGATCTCAAGGTCGCGGTCGTTGCCGTCGATCCCACCAGCCCCTTCACGGGGGGCGCGCTGCTCGGCGACCGCATCCGCATGGAGTCCGTGACCCTCGATCCGGGGGTTTTCATCCGGTCGATGGCGACGCGTGGCGCGCAGGGCGGCCTCGCCACCACAACCGAAGAGGTAGCGGATGTGCTCGAGGCATTCGGGTTTGACCGCATCCTCATCGAGACGGTCGGCGTCGGGCAGACCGAGTTGGACGTCGCCGCGACGGCCGAGACCACCGTCCTGGTCCTCGTCCCCGAGTCGGGCGACGGCGTCCAGACACTGAAGGCCGGCGTGATGGAAATCGCCGAGGTGTACGTGATCAACAAGAGCGATCGCCCGGGCGCGGACAAGCTGAAGCAAGAGGTCGAGGTGATGCTGGGGATCCGGCGCGGGGGACGGCGGAAGACGGTGGAGGGGAACTCAGTCTGGGAACCGCCCGTGATCACGACCGTGGCCTCGAAGGGTGACGGCGTCCCCGAGTTAGTCTCGGCTCTCGACAAACACCACACATATCTCTCGGACAGCGGCAAACTGACCGAGCGACGCGCCCGGCGCCTCGCCGCGCGCACGCGGGCGGTCGTCAATCGCGCGCTGCGCCAATGGGTGTGGGACGAGACGCGGGCCGAGGAGCTGCTGGCCGAGCGGCTCGACGCGGTGACCGAAGGCACGCGCAGTCCCTACGACGTCGCCGAGGAGATCCTGGACCAGGTGAGAGCCCCCCGATGACGATCGAGAAGAAGCCGATCTACACGCCGGCAGACCTCGCGGGGTTCGACGTCGAGCAGCAGCTCGGCACGCCCGGCGCCTATCCGTTCACGCGCGGCATCCACCCCACGATGTACCGCGGCAAGCTCTGGACGATGCGGCAGTTCGCGGGTTTCGGCAGCGCCGAGGACACGAACCGGCGCTACAAGTTCCTACTCGAGCACGGGCAGACGGGCCTCTCGGTGGCGTTCGATTTCCCCACGCTGATGGGCTACGACTCCGATCACCCCAGAGCTGAGGGTGAAGTGGGGAAGTGCGGCGTCGCGATCTCATCGCTCGCCGACATGGAGGACCTGTTCCGGGGGATCCCCCTCGATCAGGTCTCGACGTCGATGACGATCAACGGCCCGGCGGCGATCCTCTTCTGCTTCTACGTGGCCGCCGCGGAAAAGCAGGGCGTGCCGATCGCCAAACTGCGCGGCACCGTGCAGAACGACATCCTCAAGGAGTACATGGCCCAACACGCCTGGGTCTATCCGGTCGAGCCCGCGCTCAAGGTCATCGTCGACATGTTCGACTGGTGCGCGACGCATACGCCCCTCTGGAACACGATCTCGATCTCGGGCTACCACATCCGCGAGGCGGGCGCCACCGCCGCGCAAGAGCTGGCCTTCACGCTCGCGAACGGATTCACCTACGTCGAGCGCGGGGTCGCCCGCGGTCTCGACGTGGACACGTTCGCGTCTCGCCTCTCCTTCTTCTGGGACATCCACAACGACTTCTTTGAAGAGATCGCCAAGCTGCGCGCGGCGCGCCGCATCTGGGCTCGGCACATGCGCGAGCGCTACGGCGCGAAGGAGCCCCGCTCGTGGATGATGCGATTCCACTCGCAGACGGCGGGTGTGACGCTCACGGCGCAGCAACCCCTGAACAACATCGTCCGCGTCGCCTACCAGGCCCTCGCCGCGGTCTTGGGCGGTACGCAGTCACTCCACACCAATTCACTCGACGAGACGCTCGCCCTTCCCACAGAGCAGGCGGTCCAGGTGGCCCTCAGGACGCAACAGATCCTGGCGCATGAGACCGGCGTCGCGGCCGTCATCGATCCCCTGGGCGGGTCGTACTATCTCGAGGCATTGACCGACCAGCTCGAGCGGGAAGCGGAGGCGCTCTTCTCCGAGATCGCGTCCGTCGGTGGTGTGGTGCGCGGTATCGAAGCGGGTTGGTTCCAACGGCAGATCGCGCAATCGGCCGCGGCATTCCAGCGGCATGCGGAGGCGGGCGAACAGGTCATCGTGGGTGTCAACGAGTTCCTGTCCGACGAGGATCACCCCGTCGAAATCCTTAAGGTGTCGGACGACGCCGAGGACGGGCAGAAGCGCCGCATGGCGCGGCTCCGCGCCGAGCGTGACAACGCGCTCGTGGAGCGGCGCCTCGAGGCGCTGCGGCAAGCGGCGGAGGCAGACCAGAACGTCATCGGCCCAATGCTCGACTGCGCCCGCGCCTACGCGACGCTCTACGAGATCCGCCACGCGCTGGAGCGCGTCTGGGGCGCCTACCGCGAGCCGGTGTTCTTCTAGCCGTGGCGAAGCAGGCGGTGGTGCCCATCGAGCGCGACCTGAGCGCCAGCGTGGCCGCCCTTGCGGCGATCCCCGCAGGTCCGTCCTGGGTCGTGTCGTGCTACTTGAAGCTCGAGCCGCGCGACAAGACTCGCGGCAAGTATCTCATCAAGATGAAGAACCGGGTGCGCGAGACGGTCACCGCGCTGGCGCGGCGTCCCCTCGAGCGGGACGACCGGGAAGCGATCGCAGCGGATCTGGAACGGGTGCTCGCGTATTTCGACGACCCCGGCCGCCTGCCGCCGACGCGCGGCATCGCGATCTTCGCGTCGCAGGGGCTGCGGCTGTTCGAAGCCCTGGCGTTGCCCCATGTGCACCGGTCCCGGCTGGGCGTCGAGCACACGCCGCTGGTGCGTGAGCTCGTGGCGCTGGAGGAGGAGTTCGGCACGATCCTCGTGGCCGTGTGCGACCGAACCGCCGCTCGCTTTTTCGAAGTCACCGCCTTCGACTGCGTGGAATTGACGGCGCTCGCGGGTATCGAGGCCTCGCGCGGCCGCGACCGCACCTACCACATGCGCATCCGCACCGAGAAACAGCGGCTCTACGCGCATGTCGCCGACTACATCTTCCAGATCCACCGCCAGCGGCCCCTCAGCGGTCTCGTGGTGGCCGGCGTCGGCGTCGACGCGGGCGCCGTGGTGCCGCACCTCCACACGTACCTCCATGATCTGGTGCTCGGCGTCGTCAAGCTCAACCCCAAGCAAGTCACCGCCGCGGAAGTGCGCGAGGCCGCCCTCGCGCTGCGGGAAGAGCGGGAGCGCGCCTGGGAGCGTGCGCACGCAGACGCGGTGAAGGAAGGCGTCGGGACGGGCTGGGCGGTGAACGGCATCGCAGCGACCCTCAAGACCCTGGAGCGTGGCCAGGTCCGCACCCTCCTCGCCGACGGTCAGGACGCCGACCCCCGCATCGATGACGCCGTCGAAGACGCGCTGCGGCAACGGGCACAGGTCGATGTCTTTTACGACGACAAAGCGCGCCGCGTGGTGGACGGGCTGGCGGCGTTGCTGCGATTCCGCGCCTGATGCCCAAGCGTTCACCTCCCTCCCGGCGGCCGATCCGCATCCTCGTCGCCAAGCCGGGCCTCGACGGACACGACCGCGGCGCGAAGGTGGTGGCCGCCGCCCTGCGCGACGCCGGCATGGAAGTGATCTACACGGGGCTGCACCAAACCCCGGAGATGATCGCTCAAGCCGCGATTCAGGAAGATGTCGACGTCGTCGGCCTGTCGATCTTGTCGGGGGCGCACATGACGCTGTTCCCGCGCGTGCGAAAACTGCTCGACGCGGCAGGGCGCCAGGACGTGCTCCTCACGGGCGGCGGGATCATCCCCCCGGAGGACATGGCGGCTCTCGAGCAGCAGGGCGCCGGCAAGTTGTTCGGTCCCGGCACGCCCACGTCCGACCTCATCAAGTACATCCAGGAGTGGGCCGCGGAGCATGTGGCAGCGTAGCTCGTGAGTCGCCTCAAGACGCTCAGCGACGAATACCGCGAGCTGCGGGCGCGTCTCGAGCAAGGCGGCGGGCCCGACAAGGTCCGCCGCCAGCACGAGCAGGGGAAGCTCACGGCGCGGGAGCGCATCGCGGCCCTCCTCGACCCGGACGGCCCCTGGCTCGAGATCGGGTTGCTCGTCGCCTGGGATCAATACGACGGCCAGGCACCCGCGGCCGGGGTCGTGACGGGACTGGGCCGCATCGGCGGGCGCCCGGTGGTGGTCGTGGCGAACGACGCCACGGTGAAGGCGGGATCGTGGTGGCCCGAGACGATCAAGAAGATCCTGCGCGCGCAGGAGATCGCGATGCGGCAACGCATTCCGATCGTGTACCTCGTGGATTCCGCGGGTGTGAATCTGCCGTATCAGGGGGGAGTCTTCCCGGGGCAGTACGGCGCCGCGCGCATCTTCTACTACAACTCGATCATGCGGCGCTACCTCAAAGTGCCGCAGATCGCCGCGGTGATGGGCCCGTGCATCGCCGGCGGCGCGTACCTCCCCGCGCTCTCCGACGTGATCTTCATGGTCGAGGGGACGTCCTTCATGGGGCTCGGCGGACCGAATCTCGTCAAGGGCGCCACGGGCCAGGTGGTGGACGCCGAGTCGCTCGGCGGCGCGACGACTCACACGTCGGTCAGCGCCGTCGCCCACTATCGGGCCAAGGACGACAAGGCATGCCTGCTCCGGATCCGCGAGTACGTTGGGCGCCTGCCGCATGCCGCCACCGCGCGTCGCACCCACTCGGCGCCCAAGCGCGCTCCAAAAGAGCTGTACGATCTGATCCCGGCCGATCATCGCATGAGCTACGACGTGCGTGCCGTGCTCGAGTGCTTGCTCGATGCGGGACGGCTCGATGAGTTCCAGCCTGACGTCGCTCCGGAGATGATCTGCGGCCACGGCGCGATCGAGGGCCGGCAAGTGGCGCTCATCGCGAATTCGCGCGGCGTGATCCGCGGCAAGAAGAAAAAAGGCGAGCCGCCCGAACCCCCAAAGATCGGCGGGATCGTCTACACCGAGAGCGCCGAGAAGGTGGCCTATTTCATCGAGAACGCCGACCGCGAGCGGATCCCGCTGCTGTTCATTCAGGACGTGTCCGGGTTCATGGTCGGCACCGACGCGGAGCACTCGGGCATCATTCGGGCGGGAGCGCGCTTCGTCGAAATGATGGCGACGGCCACCGTGCCGAAACTCGTCCTGACGGTGAACCACGCCTCGGGCGCGGGCTATTATGCGATGGCGGGGCAGGGGTTCGATCCCGACTTCATCGTGTCCTGGCCGACGGGCCGCATGGGCGTGATGGAAGGGGAGTCGGCCATACAGGCGGTGTACGGCGGCGATGCCGACAAACCCGACAACGCCACGGCGGTCGACGCGATGCGTGCCGACTACGAGCAGCAACTCGACGCCAAGTTTGCCGGCGCCCGCGGCTTCGTGGACGCGATCCTGACGCCCGACGAGACCCGCGACATGCTCGCGTTTCTGCTCGAAGTCGCGTCCGAATTCACCGGCCCCCACATCGGGGCGTTCACTTTGCCGAGCCATTCATAATGCGGCTGCTGCCCTGCTATCTCTTCGCCGTCGTCCCGATCGTGGTCAGCGCGGCGTGCGCCGCCAGCAAGGCGGGACCGACGGGGCCCACGCCCGTACCCAACCTACCAAAAACCGGCACGAGCGCGCCGGCTCCATCCTCCCCCTCTCCTCCCGCCGCGGTCGCGGATGCGAGCCGCACGGCGGAGCCGGCGGTGGAGCCGGCGGTCGCCTACATGCTGGGCCTCATGCCGCTCAGGAGCACCGGCGTGGATGTATTTCGCGCCGCGCATCCCACCTACGACGGGCGTGGCGTGCTCATCGCGATTCTCGACAGCGGCATCGACGCCGGCGCGCAGGGGCTCATCGTCACGAGCGCGGGCGGGCCGAAGATCCTCGACCTGCGGGACTTTTCCGGAGAGGGCCGGATCGAGTTGACGCCCGTCGTCCCCGAGCCCGACGGGGGGGGCCACGTGCGGGTGAATGGGGCCCTCCTCGCCGGCGCAGCGCGCATCGGCCGCCTCACCGCCGCGACGACGTGGTACGCGGGTGTATTCCGCGAGCTGCCGCTCGGTCCGCTCCCCGCGGGGGACGTCAACGGCAACGGCGCGAACACGGATGTCTTCCCCGTCATCGTCGTCAAAGCGACAGACGGCTGGGTCGCGTTCCTCGATACGAATCTCGACGGTTCGTTCGAAGACGAGATGCCGCTGCACGACTACCGGCAGGGCCGGGAGACGATCGCGCTGGGTACGCGGCCCCTGACCCTGGTCGCGAACTTCGTGGAGCCCACAGCCAGCGCCGGCGCGCCGACCCTCGACCTGTTCTTCGATACGTCGGCGCACGGCACCCACGTGGCCGGGATCGCCGCGGGCCACGACCTCTTCAACGTCGCGGGGTTCGACGGCGTCGCGCCCGGAGCCCAGGTCATCGGCCTCAAGATCGCCAACAACGCGCGGGGCGGGGTCAGCGTCCACGCCAGCATGTGGCGAGCGATGGATTACGCCGCGCGCTTCGCCGCGGCGCGCAATCTGCCCCTCGTGATCAATATGAGCTTTGGCGTGGGGAACGAGCACGAGGGACGGGCGGTGATCGATTCACTGGTGAACGCGTTTCTGGCGTCCCACCCCGATGTCGTCATGGCCATCAGCGCCGGCAACGACGGCCCCGGACTCTCGACGATGGGGTTCCCCGGCTCCGCCGATCTGGCGCTGTCGATTGGCGCGACCTATCCGGGCGTCTTCGCGCGCCCGCCGCAGGCCGGCGTGCCGGCACCTCGTGACGTTCTTGCCTGGTTCAGCTCGCGAGGCGGTGAGCTGGTGAAACCCGACGTGGTCACCCCCGGGCTCGCGTTCTCGGTCGTGCCGCGCTGGGCAACGGGCGACGAGATCAAGGGAGGCACCAGCATGGCGTCGCCTCACGCCGCCGGACTGCTCGCGTGCCTCGTCTCGGCGATGACGCAGGAGGGGCGGAGGGTCAGCGCGGCGGACCTGGGGCAGGCGTTGCGGGTGTCGGCTCGACCCTTCGGGGGGGCGACGATCGTGGATCAAGGCGCCGGGATGCCGGCGCTCGAAGCTGCCTACCAGTGGCTCAAGGCAGGGCATCAGGGCTCCGTCTACACGGTGCACGCGGCATATCATCGAGACGGTTTGGGGAGCGACACTGGGGCGACGTTCGCCGTCCGTCACGTGGCGGGGCTGCGGGCCGCCCAATTCACACTCCGGGCAGACGTGCCGTGGCTCTCGGTGCCCGACGCCGTCGACGCGGCGCCGCGCGCGACGGAGATCGCCGTCGGGTACGCCCGGGCCGCTCTGGCCAATCCGGGCGTGTACATCGGGACGGTGACCGCCCGGAACCCGAGTGACACGCTCGCCGGTCCGCTATTCACGCTCGTCAACACGGTCATCGTGCCGTACGACCTGGCTGCGAAATCGCTGACCGACGAGCGGCGGGGAATCGGTCCTGCGGCGGTGCGGCGCTACTTCCTGCGCGCGCCACAGGCGGGCGCCACGCTGCGCGCGACTGTGACGCTCCCCGATTCTCAGCAGCAGCGCGTCACCCTGCGGCTCTACGAGCCCAACGGCGCGCCCGCTCGCTCCGCACCGGAAGACATCGAGGTTGGCGGTGAGGAGCGCGGCACCGCCACGATCACGGTGCGGGGCGAGGACCTGGTACCGGGCGTGTACGAGCTGGATGTCGTGGCGCCGCCGCTCGCGGGCGCTACCGCGACGGTGCGGGCGGAGCTGGGTGCGTTGGCACTGACGCTTCCAGGCGGGGGGGGGGGCCAAAGCCTCGAGGCCTCGAGCGTGCGCGATGGCACTGTGCTCGGGCGGGTGACCCACACGCTCATTGGTGTAGAGCGCCACTTCGCGCTCACCGGGCGGGGACTCCCCGCCGAAACACTGCACGTGCGGACGCCCGCCTGGGCGAAACGCGCCGAGATCGACCTGCAGCTCACGTCAGAGCTGTGGGACGAGCTCACGGATTTCAGCATGACGGTGTACGACTCCACCGGCCAGCAGATCCCCGAGGGGAACGAGGCCGTCAACTACGCGTTCGGCCGCATGAGTTTCCCCGTGACCGAAGCGCTGTCGGGGCGCTTGCTCACGGTCGAGTTTTTCCCGGCCTTCGCGAAATTGCCGGGCCATCCCTGGCGCGGCACGGCGCGGGTCCGGTTCCTCGGCAAGGAGAAGACGCTGGGGGATGGGCGCGACATCTCGGTGGTGTCCGGAGGCCGGGCGGCCGTGGCCTTGCCGGTGCCGTCCGCTTCGGCGCTCGATGTCCCGGGTGGATTCGACGCACTGATCGAGACACGCGTGAGCACGCCAAGCGGGAGCGCCACGGCCGTCCGCCGGAGCGCGCTGGAGCGATGACGAAGCGCCTGCGCATCGCGGCGGGGCAGGGCTTTTGGGGCGACTGGCCGGAAGCGCCGTATCGCCAGGTGACGGGCGGACCGATCGACTACCTGATGATGGATTATCTCGCCGAAGTCACGATGTCCATCATGCAAAAGCAGAAATCCCGCGACCCGGCCCTCGGGTACGCCAAGGATTTCATCCCACTCATGAAGCGCATCCTCCCGATTCTGGCCGAACGGAAGATCAAGGTGACGGCCAACGCGGGCGGCGTGAACCCCCGTGCGTGTGCGGCCGCGGTGGCCGAGACGGCGCGCGGGATCGGCTTGCAGGGCAAGCTCAAGATCGGCGTCGTCTCGGGCGACGACCTGCTCGATCGGCTCGACGGGCTCCTCGCCCGAGGGCACACCCTTGGCAACCTCGACACCGGCCGTCCGTTGCGCGACGTGCGGGATCGCGTCCGCTCGGCGAATGCGTACCTCGGCGCGTGGCCGATCGTAGATGCGCTGCGACAGGGCGCCGACATCGTGATCACCGGACGCGTCACCGACACGGGGCTGACGTTGGCGCCGCTGATTCACACCTTCGGCTGGGGCGCCAACGATTGGGATTTGATGGCGGCCGGAACCGTCGCCGGACACATCATCGAGTGTGGGGCGCAGGCGAGCGGGGGCAACCGCCTCGTCGACTGGCAGCGCATCCCCGACCTCGCCAACGTCGGGTATCCGATCGTCGATGCCCAAGGCGACGGCACGTTCGACATCGTCAAGCATCCCCGCACCGGCGGTCGCATCGACGTCGCGGGCGTGACCGAGCAGCTTGTGTACGAGATGGGGAACCCGCGCGAGTACATCACGCCCGACGGCATCGCGGACTTTACCACGATCCAGTTGCGTCAGGTCGCCAAGGACCGGGTTCGGGTGTCAGGGGTCAGGGGGAAACCGGCGACCGACAAACTCAAGGTGTCGATCGCCTACTTCTACGGCTACAAGGCGGTGGGGACGCTCGTGTACGCGTGGCCCGATGCGCTCAAAAAGGCCGAGGCCGCCGATCGCATCCTGCGGCAGCGCCTCAAGGACCTGAAGCTCGACTTCGAAGCGATCCACACCGAGTTCGTCGGCGTCGACGCGACCCACGGACGCCTCGCCCGAGAGGCGCTCAAGGCCGGCGACATCCCCGAGGTCCAGCTGCGCATCGGCGTGCGCGCGCGGGAGGAAGCGCCGGTCGACCGGTTTACCCGGGAGATCGCCCCTCTCATCCTGAACGGGCCGCCGAGCGTGACGGGGTTCGCCGGAGGACGGCCCAAGCCCGAGGAAATCGTGGCGTATTGGCCGGCGTTGATCGACAAGCAAGTGGTAAAACCGATGGTGGAGGTAGTCGAGGTGTGAAGAAGCGACTCGTCGAGATTGCCCATGCGCGCTCCGGGGACAAAGGCGACACGGCCAACGTGGGCCTGATCGCCAAGCACCCCAAGGACTATCCGCTCCTCGTGAAGCAGGTGACGGCGGCCCGGGTGGCGCGGCATTTTAAGGGCATGATCACCGGCAAAGTCGAGCGGTTCGAGCTGCCGAATCTTCGGGCGTTGAACTTCCTGTTGCACGGCGCGCTAGACGGTGGCGGCACGATCTCGCTCAAGACCGACGCGCAGGGCAAGGTGTTTTCGACGGCACTCCTCCGCATGGAGATCGAGGTGTCCCGATGACCGATCGGGTGCTCACCACGCTGTCCGGAGCCATCCTCACGGCGACGCTCAATCGTCCGGCCAAGCGCAACGCGATCGACACCGCGATGATCAACGCGTTGCTCGCGACGCTGGAGCGCGCCGACTTGGACAGCGACGTGCGAGTCGTCGCGCTGCGTGGGGCCGGGAGTGACTTCTGCGCGGGGATGGACCTGTACGAGCTGCTCGCCTCGGCGGATCACACCGTGGAGCAGAATCGTGAGGCCGCGCTCCACTTCGGGAGCGTCTTCCTGCGGATGCGCAGGCTCCCGAAGCCCATCGTGGCGCTGGTGCAGGGCCGCGCCCTCGCCGGCGGCTGCGGCCTAGCCACGGGGTGCGACCTTGTGCTCGCCGCTGAATCAGCGCAGTTCGGGTATCCCGAAGTCCAGCGGGGCTTCGTGCCCGCGATCGTCATGACCCTGCTCAAGCGCACCGTGGGCGAGAAGGTCGCGTTCGATCTCGCGGCTACCGGCCGGCTCCTCGATGCGACCGAAGCCGCGGCAGCGGGACTCGTGTCCCGCGTTTACGCGGACGCCGATTTCGAGGAGCAGGCCGGGGACGTGCTGCGGGCGCTCGCCGGCACCAGTCCATCGTCGCTCGCGTTCACCAAACAACAGTTCTACCAGCTCGACGGACTCAGTTTCGAAGACGGGATCCGGCTCGGCGCCGACGTGAACGCGGTCAGCCGCAGCACCCCCGATTTCCGTGCCGCGTTGACGGCGTTCCTCAAGAAATGAAGGCCTCCGCCGTCAAGGCGTGGATCGGCGGCGCGGGGTTCGTCGTTGGACTGGTCGGGATCGCGGTCGCGATCGATTGGATCGTCTGGATCGGTGTGGGCTGTTTGGGCGCAGCATTCCTGTTACGTTTCGTGAAGCCCAGTTCTGGAGACCCTGGAGGCGTGGATGCCTAACCTCAACGTTCCCATGTACGACCCCGAGCTCGTCCGCCCGATGCGCGAGGAGTTGACGCGCCTCGGCTTTGCCGAGCTGCGCACGCCGGATGAAGTGGACGGCGTGCTGAGCCGTGAAAAGGCGCCGACCTTGGTGGTGGTCAACTCGGTGTGTGGGTGCGCCGCCCGCAATGCTCGCCCGGCGGCGGCGCTCGCCGTGCAACACCCGCGCCGGCCGGCCCGGCTCGTCACCGTGTTCGCCGGGCAGGATGCCGACGCCACGGCGCGGGCGCGGGGATACTTCACCGGCTACGCGCCGTCATCCCCGCAGATCGCGCTGTTCAAAGATGGGAAGATCGTTTTCATGCTCGAGCGCAAAAACATCGAGGGCCGCAACGCGCGGGACATCGCCGCCGACCTGACCACCGCGTTCGACCGCTTCTGCTAGAGGATTCCCCGCCGCACGCGGAAGTCGACGATCTCCTTCATCCAGCTGAGCAGCGAGTCCTGCTGTGCCAGAGGCACGCCGGCTAGTTCATGACGGCGCCAGCCCTTCATGATGTCGGCGTCCTGGGTCCAGATGCGCACGCGCTGGCGCTTGACGAGCCGCTCCCAGCTCTGGGCGACGGTGGGCCGGACGTACAGGACGCGGACGGTCACGCTGCGCGACAGGTACTCGAGCGGGCTCATGTCGACACGCCCGAACTTCTGCTCGGTCGTCAGGCGCCCCGCACCCGGGAAGTCCGGCTGGCCGTCGGTAAACATGACCACGTTGAGAGGCGCCAGCACCAGGTTCTGGCGCCGAATATGGACCGACAACCGTTGGAAGAACCCGTTGTAGTCGGTGATCGGATCGGTCTCGGGGAACCAGGCCCGGAGCGATGCCGCGATCTCCTGCGGCGTTTTTTCCGTCAAGTCCTGGATCGGGTGGAACGTCTTCGGTTGGCCGGGCCGTTCGCCCCCCAGCGAGCCCACGAAGATGCTCGTCGTCTGCTGGATGTCGTTGACGCCGTGCAGATGGGCGTAGATGTACAGCGCCGCGAAGTCAATCGCGTCGTTGTAGTACGGCGTCTGGCGGAACGAGCCCGACACGTCGATCCCGACCACGAGTGTTGACCGGGCCGGCGGGGCGTTCGCGGCCGGCTTGCAGGTCACCAGCGCGGCGACGAGCGCCGCCGGTACCATCATCGTAGCGCGCATCAGTGTCCTTCCCCCTTGCCCGCGAACGGCGTGCTGGCGAGCACTTCATCGATCGACCGGAACGGCAGGGAGAAGTAGGGCTTCCCCGTGACCACGACGATCAGGAAGTTGAATCCCGAGGCGAGCAGCTGGAGGATCGGTAGCGTCATCAGCTCGAAGACCTCGCGGCCCTCCTTCTTGAACCACTCGCGCTCCGCCTTCAGGGCGTTGATCGGACCCTTCCAGAAATCGAGCCCGGCGGCCGCACCCCCACCACCGGCGCCAGCGAACTCCTGACCCATCGCGGTCCGTCCCAGGAGGCCGAGCATCGCCGGCGCGCCGAAGCGGCCGAACAGGAACCAGGTCATGCCGCGTACGCCCACCCAGGCGAACATCGCCAAACCGATCGTGCCGAAGATGCCCAGTGTGAACCCCTGCTGCGCGAGCCACGGCGTAATGGCGTCGACCAGCTCGCGATACAGGAACAGCACCTCGAACAGGGCCACGGCGAACTCGACCGCGATCATGGCGATGATCTGCCCGATCTGCCGCGTCTTGATCGCGTCGTTCAGCACCTGGATACAGGCGAAGCTGCCCGCGATCAGGATGTACAAGAAGACCCAGAGGATCGGGATCATGAAGAACGGGTTCACCTCGTACCCCGTGAGCTCGGAGAGCAGCTCCTGCATCGTCGGCCGCAGGGTGAACGTGAAGATCGTCGCTTCGACGGCGGACCAGATGATCAGCAGGAAGAACGCGGGCCAGGGGACACCGGGCCGGCGTGAGGTCGCATCGAGCATCGCGAGCGGTGATGTCACCGCACCCTTGATCGTCCCCCAGACGAGCTGGACGCCGGCTTTGAGCAAGCCCCAGATCCAGCCGACCAGGACGACGAGAAACCGCACCAGTCCCGCCCAATAGAACCACGCCATGCGGAGGCCATCCCACCACGACATCACGAGGCCGTGGAGCAGGGACCCGGTCCGTCCCAGGCGGAATGGGATCGTGAACACGGAGAACATCGTTCCCCACGCACCGAGGATCAGCACCGCCGCCGGCGGGGCCAGGAGGAGGACCTTGCCTGCCACGCCCCAGAACGATCCGTAGAACAACTGCGCCAGCAGATATTCCTGCCACTTGGCGAGCATCGTGATCCCGGACCAGACCACCTCCGAGAGCTGCTGGAGAATGCTCAGCCACTGTTGGTTCTGGGCGACGGCTTCTTGTATGACCACGTGACCCTCACTTTAGAGTGAGATCGCGGATGTGCATCGAAACAATCGGCGAGCGCGCGGCGCCTCATTGATAGCGACCGCGCCGCCCCTGTCAAGCGTTGCGGTCGTGATGCAGGTCACGGGAGCCTTGCGACTTGCGCAAAACGCCCGCCCGAGGCTACTCATCTGGGGTGCCGGACGACATGCCGAAACGACTGATCGTTGTTGGTGATCGCGTCCTCATCACGCCGGCAGAGGGTGAGGAGCGCACCAATGTCGGTCTCTACCTTCCGCCGACCGCCCTCGAAGGCCGGCAGGTGCAGGGCGGGCGTATCGTCGCCACCGGGCCGGGCACGCCGATGGCCGAACCCACCAGCATGGACGAGGAGCCGTGGAAGATTCACGGCGCCGACGTGAAGTACCTGCCCATGCAGGCCGAGGTCGGCGACTACGCGCTGTTTTTCCGGAAGGCCGCCGTGGAGATCACGTTCGAAGGCAAGACCTATCTCGTCGTCCCGCAGGCGGCGATCCTCGTACTCGTCCGGGCAGGGAGCGTACATGGCTGACATCGGGTGGGCGCGCAGTCGCGGGAACCGTGCGGAGAAACAGGGCCTGCGTCGTGGCGCCTGGTACCGCGTCGTCGAGGACGAGAATAAGGACTACGTGGTGCTGGACGTGCACCACGTGGAACTGCGCATGTCGCGGGGTGACCTCGAGGTTCGCAACGATCCACCCAAGGCCTGGAGTGTCGTGCGCGAGCCGCATCTGGTCTGTCCCGGTTGCCACGCGCGCTACGTCGTGGCCGAGGGCGCGAAGGAGGCGAAATGCCCCGAGTGCAGCCGCACGTATGCGATCGACTGGAAGGATGCGGGATAAGATGGACGGTAAGGGACGGTAAGAGACGGTAAGAGACGGTAAGGGCAAAAACGACTATTTCTTGGCCGCCTTTGCCACTGCTCTGTAGAGCCGCCACGTCATAAAGCCAGCCCTACCACGCAACCGCTCCAAGCGATTCCAATCGGTTTCTGCCAACAGTTTGAGGTCGCGAACCAATCGAAGTACGTAGGCGAGTTCCGCGAGCGATCCGACACTGATATCGATGAATCTTCTGAACTCGGTCGCACCGCGCTTGGCGGAGCCCTCCGCAAGATTCGCGGCCGCTGAGAATGCCGCTCGTCGAGCCTGCGACGTTAAACCGTATAGTTCATGCGTTGGGAACGAGGCCGTTGCGTCGTAAACGGCAAGGACCAGTTCATGACACAGCTTCCAGGCGTGCAGTCTCTCATGCGCGAGCATGAGACATCATGCCGAAACCCCTTCAACGCGACGTCAACACCGGATTACCCTTACCGTCCTTTACCGTTTTCTACCGTCCCTTGCCGTCATAGTTCTGGGGGCACATACGGCGTCGGGGCGGGCACCTTCAAGTCCGGGTTCGCTCCGCGCTCACACAAGTGCTCGAGCAGTTCGATCTGCCGCTTCTGAATGTGCCACAGCTCGTGCCATTGCTTGAACCGCAGTGAGTCCATCTTGTCGTGCAGGTCCCGAATTTCAATCTCCGCCATCAGGTTGATCTCGTAGTCCTGGGTTGCGTGCAGCCGGTCCTTCTCGGACTGGCGGTTCTGGCTCATCATGATGACCGGAGCCTGTAGGGCCGCGAGCGTCGACAGAACCAGGTTCAGGAGAATGAAGGGGTACGGATCGAAGGGACGGCTCGCGAGCACCCACGCGTTGAGCAACATCCACACCAGGAGGATGCCCCCAAACAGCCCGATGAAGGGCCAACTGCCGCCGAACCGTGCCACCCGGTCGGCCACGCGTTGACCGAAGGTCATGCCGGCATCGAAGTCTTTATGCACCACGCCGCTCACGCGGCCGCGCCGCGTGATCTTCGAAACGACGGCGTGCTCGATCTCCGAGAGCTTCCGGTATTCGGCCTCGAGATAGCCGACGAACTTCTTGGCGCGATACTGCTCCAGACAGTTCGCGCAGATGCCGCGCTTCCCCTCCCACTCCGGACGGTCCGCCTTGATCAGGTCGATGATGCGATTCTCGAGCTTCTGCGGCGACCGCAACGAGCGGCCGTCCACCGGCGAATCGCAGAGCGAGCAAGTCACCTTCGGCACAACGCCTCCTAGGGCTGGGGCTGGGACAGGGTCATTCGCAGATTGCGCACCATGAATGCCCACCGGTCGGTTTGTTCGTCGATGATCTTGGTGGTGGGCTTGCCGGCGCCGTGGCCAGCCTTGGTCTCGATCCGGATCAGCACCGGTGCCGGCCCCGCCTGCGCCGCCTGGAGCGCCGCGGCGAACTTGAACGAGTGCCCCGGCACGACGCGATCGTCGTGGTCGGCGGTCGTTACGAGAGTGGCCGGGTATCGGGTCCCGGATCTCAGGTGGTGGAGAGGGGAGTACGCATAGAGGAACGGGAAGTGCGCCGCGCTGTCCGCGGAGCCGTACTCCGTGACCCAGGCCCACCCGATCGTGAACTTGTGGAACCGCAGCATGTCCATCACGCCGACCGCCGGGAGCGCGGCGCCGAACAGCTCCGGCCGCTGCGTCATCGCGGCGCCCACGAGGAGCCCGCCGTTCGATCCGCCGCCGATCGCGAGCTTCGCCGGCGTCGTGTACTTCTCAGCGATCAGGTACTCGGCGGCCGCGATGAAGTCATCGAACACGTTCTGCTTGCGATCGAGCATCCCGGCCTGGTGCCACTCCTCCCCGTACTCGGCGCCGCCCCGCAAGACCGGCTGGGCGTAGATGCCCCCCATCTCCAACCACACGAGGACACCGATCGAGAAGGCCGGCGTCATGTTCACGTTGAACCCGCCGTACCCGTAGAGGTACGTCGGATTGGTGCCATCGCGCCGCACCCCCTTCCGGTACGTGAGGAACAACGGGACGCGCGTGCCGTCTTTGCTCTGATAGAACACCTGCACCGTCTCGTAGCCGGACGGATCGAACGCGATCCCCGGCGCCTTGAACACAATCGTCTGACCCGTGGTGAAGTCGTGGCGGAAGATCGTGGTCGGGTAGAGGAACGACGTGAAGGCGTAGAACATCTCCGTATCGTGCCGTTCGCCGCTCACCTGTACGATCGACCCGAGACCAGGCAGGGTCACCTCTCCCGTCCCCACCGGCCGGCCATCGAGCGAAAGGAGCCGCAGGCGGGAGTGCGCGTCGTGGAGGTAGCGCGCCACGAAGGTGTCGTGAATGATCTGCACGCCTTCGAGCACCTCGTCCGCCTGGGGGATGACCTCGCGCCACGCCGCCCGTTCAGGCCGGCGCGTGTCCACCGCCATCACGCGTTTCTTGGGGGCGTCCAAGTCGGTCGAGAAGTAAAAGACCGGTCCGTCATTCCCAACGAAATCGTACCCGGCGTCGAAGGCATCGAGGAGACGCACGACGGGCCCGTCGAGCTTCGGATGCTTGGGATCCACGAGGTCCTGGTAGTAGACGCGATTGCGGCGGTCGGTGCCGAGCCAGACGGCGAACACCAGGTACCGCCCGTCGGCGCTCACGTCCGCCGCGAAGCCCCAGTCGGGCTGATCGGGTCGTTCGTAGATCAGCTGGTCGGCGGATTGCTCGGTGCCGAGCCGGTGGTAGTAAATCTTCTGGTTGCGATTGACCGCGAGCAGCGGATCGCCGCCCGGGGCGGGCTCCGGGTAGCGGCTGTAGAAGAATCCCGCCCCGTCGTGCGTCCACGCGGCGCCGGAAAACTTGATCCACTTGAGGTGATCGGGACGATCGCGCCGCGTCGCCACTTCGCGGACGCGGAACTCCTGCCAGTCCGATCCACTGCCGGACGTGCTGTACAGGAGCAGTCGCCCATCCTCGGAGAGGGCAAGCGTCGAGAGCGCGACGGTGCCGTCCGCCGACAGCGTGTTCGGATCGAGCAGCTCCTGGGGCTCCGAGGTCAACGTCGCCTGCGTATAGAGGACCGCCTGGTTCTGGAGCCCAGAGTTCTTGAAGAAGAAGTAGCGGCCGCCCTTCTTGAACGGCGCCCCGTACTTCGGGTAGTCCCACAACGCGGTGAGGCGGCGCCGGATCCATTCGCGCTCCGGGATCTGCGCGAGATACGCGAGGGTGACCTTGTTCTCGGCCGCCACCCACGCCGCCGTCTCGGGCGCGTCCACATCCTCGAGCCAGCGATACGGGTCCGGCACGCGGGTGCCGTGGTAATCGTCTACTACGTCGGCTTTGCGCGTGGGGGGATACGAGATGGCCTGTAGGAGCATGAGTGTCGGTAGGAGAAGGGGAGTCATGGCGCGTAAACGTGGCCAGCGGCGCGCTTTTGGGGTAGGGGGGCGCGGCGTGCCCGTCGCTAGCGTGCGCCGTGCATGCCTTCGAAGGAGGCTTGGACGCGGCGCGCGCCGTGCTCGCCGAACGCTTCGGTCACCCGCGTTTCCGAGTGCACCAACTCAAGGTCCTCGGGCCGCTGCTTGGCGGGCGCAACGTGCTCGCCGTCCTCCCGACTGGGGCGGGGAAGTCGCTGTGTTATCAAGTGCCGGCGCTGCTCGCCGGCGGGCTGACGCTGGTCGTCTCGCCGCTCATCTCGCTGATGCAGGATCAAGTGGGCGCGCTACGGCGCCGCGGCATTGCCGCCGCCTACGTGAACAGCCAGCTCGATGCCGACCAACGGCGCGCGATCCTCGACGCCGCGATTGGCCGTCGCCTCGCGTTGCTGTACTGCGCGCCGGAACGCCTGGCGTCGCTCACGCGCCGCCTCGTCGCCGCCCGCACGCCGGTAGCGTTGCTTGCGGTGGATGAAGCCCACTGCATCACCGAGTGGGGCAACGAATTCCGGCCTGTGTATCGGCGCCTGGGCATGTTCCGCTCGTTGCTCGGTCGTCCACCCACGATCGCCTTGACCGGCAGCGCCACGCCATCAGCGCGCGCCGACATCCTGCACGTGCTCCGTATGCCTGATGCTGAAGTCGTCGTCACATCATTCGATCGCCCGAATCTGGAGTTCGCCGTTCGGCGGGTGACGGGCGACCGTGAACGGTTCGCGGCCGTGCGGGCGGCGGTGCGGGACGCGACCGGAGCCTCCCTCATCTATGCGCCGACGCGGCGGCTGACCGAGTTGGTTACACGCGCGCTGCTGCGGGTGAGTGTGCGGGCCGCGCCGTACCACGCCGGCCTCTCCGCGAGCATCCGCCGGCGCGTGCTGCGGGCGTTCCTCGGCGACCAGGTGCACGTCATCGTCGCGACGAGCGCGTTCGGCATGGGGATCGACAAACCGGATGTGCGCCGCGTCCTCCATTGGGGGCCGCCGCCGACGCTCGAGGCCTACTATCAGGAAGCGGGAAGGGCCGGGCGTGACGGGCATGCCTCGGAGTGTCTCCTCCTGTGGCACCCTCGGGACTTGGTCCTGGGAAACATCGGTCCAGCCATGAAACGCTACGTCGAGCACCGAAACGGACATCGAGCCTTGATACTGGAGTACTTCGGGGAGCCATGAGCATATTTCGGGATGCACGATAGCCTCTACTTCTCCGACCACCACCTCCAGGTTCGCGAGATGGTTCGGGACTTCGCGCAGAACGTCGTGAAGCCCACCGCTCGCCAATACGACCTCGAGAGCCGCTTCCCCTGGGACAACGTCAAGCAGATGGCCGACCTCGGCCTCTTCGGCATTCCGTGGCCGGAAGACCTCGGCGGATCGGGGATGGATTACCTGTCCTACATCACGGTGATTCACGAGCTCGCGAAAGTCGACGCGAGTCACGCGATCACCGTCAGCGCGCATACGACCCTCGGGACGTCTCCCATCGTGGACTTCGGCACGGAGGAGCAGAAGAAGGCTTACGTGCCATTGCTCGCTGCCGGGAAAGTGCTCGGGGGATTCGGGCTCACGGAGCCCGGGGCAGGGTCGGACGCCGGCGGTACCAAGACCGTCGCCGTCGACAAGGGCGACCATTACGTGCTGAACGGCTCCAAGATTTTCATCACCCACGCGGGCGTGGGCGAGATCTTCGCCGTCACCGCCCGCACCGACCCGACGGCGAAACGCACGCATGGCATCACCGCCTTCATCGTCACGAAGGACACCTGCGATCTCGACGAGGCGAAGCGTGTCGGTATTGGGCACGCCCCCAACCTCCCCAAAAACCGTGGCATCCTCTCCGGCAAGAAAGAGGACAAGCTGGGGTGGAGAGCTTCGGACACGCGCGAATTGATCTTCCAGGATGCCGTGGTGCCGAAGGAGAACGTGCTCGGCCCCGTCAACAATGGATTCAGGCAGTTCCTGCACACGCTCGACGGTGGCCGCATCGGCATTGCCGCCCTGTCTCTCGGCATCGCGGAAGGCGCGTTCGAGGAGTGCCTCGCGTATACGTCGACGCGGAAGCAGTTCGGCAAGCCGGTCGCGAGTTTCCAAGGCGTCCATTTCGCCCTGGCGGACCTGGCGACCGAGATCGAAGCCGCCAAGCAGCTCGTCTACCACGCGGCCTGGCTGAAGCAGCATGGCCATCCGTTTAAGCGGGAGGCGGCCATGGCGAAACTGTACGCTTCCGAGCTGTGCATGCGGGCCACGACGAAGGCCGTTCAGCTGCACGGCGGGTACGGGTACACCACCGAGTACCCGGTCGAGCGGATGATGCGGGACGCCAAGATCTGCGAGATCGGCGAGGGGACCAGCGAGATTCAGCGAATCGTAATCGCGCGGCAGTTGCTCGGCAGTCTGATTGATTGACGTAACTCGCCGCTCTTCTTACATTTACCGTATGCATTGGTCTTTGGCGCCTCTCAGCCGCCTGCCCAATCGATTCATCTCTCCGCCCAAACTTCCGGGCGTTTTGAGCTATTGCTGGGATAACCATAGGCTCCCGAACGGGTGCTTCCCGTCCGGTAGCGAGGGTAACTGCTTTGAAGCGCGAGATTCTGATCAGCGGGAGCCCGCGGGAGACCCGCGTGGCCATCCTGGAGGACGACCGCCTCGTTGAGCTCCTCGTCGATCGTCCCGACACCCGCCGCTCGGTGGGTGACATCTACCTCGGCAAGGTCGAAGCCGTCCTGCCGGGGATCCAAGCTGCCTTTGTCGAGATCGGCGCCGAAAAGAGCGCCTTCCTCCACGCCTCGGACCTGATCGAGGCGGACGAGGACGAGGAGCCCGAGGATCAAACGAGTCGGGCTGACGACGACAACGGCAACGGAGACGAAGCGGGGGGCCCGAACGGCGGAAGCCGCGGCGGCCGCTCGTCTCGCCGCAAAGCCGCCCCCAATATCGGCGACGAGCTGAAACGCGGCCAGACGAAGCTCGTCCAGGTCATCAAGGAATCCATCGGTACCAAAGGCCCGCGCGTCACCGCGCAGGTCTCGCTCGCCGGCCGCTTCCTCGTCTACATGCCGTTCGCCTCGAAGGTCGGCGTCTCCCGCAAGATCGAAGCGCGTGACCTGCGCGCCAAGCTGCGCGAGATGGTCTCGAAGCTCGTCCCCAAGGACGCGGGCGGTTGGATCATCCGCACCGTCGCCGACGATCTCACCGAGGCGAGCTGCAAGCGAGAGATCGATCACCTGTACGGCCTCTGGAAAAAAATCCAACGCAAGTCGCAATCGGTGCGCGCGCCGGCGTTGATCCAGCGCGAGACGAGTCTTACGCGCGGCATCGTGCGCGACCTGTTCAGCGACAAGGTCGACTCCTTGCTCGTCGATTCGAAGCAACTCTACAACGAGATCGAGCAATACCTGAAGCAGATCGATCCCGAGCTGCTGGCGCGCGTCAAGCACTACCAGGGCGAGACGTCGCTGTTCGACGAGTACGACATCGAGGCGGAAATCCGCAACCTGTTCAAGCAGCGCGTCGACCTGCCGACGGGCGGCTACCTGATCATCCAGCCGACCGAGGCCCTGATCTCGATCGACGTCAACACCGGACGCTACACGGGCAAGAAGGACCCCGAGAGCACGATCCTCAAGACGAACCTCGAGGCCTCCCGCGAAGTCGCGCGCCAACTACGGCTGCGCGACATCGGCGGCATCATCGTGGTCGACTTCATCGACATGGAGACCCGCGGCAACCGCGACAAGGTGCTGCAGGAGCTGCGCGCGCACCTGGGCCGCGACCGGGCGCGCACCAAGGCCTTCGCCGTGTCGGAGCTGGGGCTGATCGAGATGACGCGCCAGCGGGTCCGACCCTCGCTGTGGCAGTCGATGACCGCCGATTGTCCCACGTGCACGGGGACGGGACGCGTGTTCCGGCCAGAGGTCGTGGTGCGCCGTATGGAGCGCTCGCTCAAGCGCGCCGGCGCCGATCACAAGGAGCGTCAGCTCGCGGTGCGGTTGCACCCCGAGGTCGCGCTCTATCTCGTGGAGCAGGAGCCTAACTTCTTGCGACAGTTGGAGAAGCAAACGGGACTCGAGCTCGAGGTGCGCGACGACCCGATGATGCGGCTCGACGAGTTCCGGATGATGGCGAAACCGGCGGGTCGGGACGTCACCGAACTGTATGCGGTCGCTTGACTAACCACTTGCCCTTGTTTAGGTTCCGCGCCCTATGACGTATGCCATTTTCACGACCGGCGGGCAGCAATTTCGCGCCGAAGAAGGCGTCACCATCAAGGTGCCGCTGCTCGCCGCCGAGCCGGGGAGCAAGGTGACGTTCGATCGTGTCCTGCTGGCGTCCGATGGAAAAAACATCGAGACGGGCAAGCCGACGGTCAAAGGCGCGAAGGTGACCGCCGAGGTCGTGCGGCACGGCAAGGGCAAGAAGATCCGCATCTTCCGGTTCGCGCGCCGCACCGGGTATCGCCGCAAGGCGGGCCATCGCCAGGATTTCACCGAAGTGAAGATTGCCGACGTGAAGGTCGGCTGAGGCACGCATGGCTCACAAGAAAGGCGTCGGCTCCTCGCGCAACGGGCGCGACTCGAATCCCAAGTACCTGGGCGTCAAGCGGTACGGGGGTGAGTTCGTGACGGCGGGAAGCATCATCGTCATCCAGCGCGGCACGAAGTTCCACCCGGGCAAGAATGTGCGCCGTGCCTCGAACGACAGTCTCTTCTCCGTGGTCGACGGTCACGTGAAGTTCGAGCACAAGGACAAGAAGCGGCAACAGGTCAGCGTGTACCCGAAAGCCGGTTAGGCGGTTAGGCGGTTAGAACGACAAAGGCGGCGCCAAACCGCCTCAGTACTTTGGCGGGAGCGTCTTATACCGCTCCATCAGCTCCGTCTGCCGACTCCGCAGCACAATCTCCTTGCCACGAATGAATACGTGCTCGACCCCGGTCGAGAACTCGAACGGATCACCCGTCCACACCACCACGTTCGCGACCTTCCCAGGCTCGAGCGACCCGTACTGCGTCGCCACACCGAAGGCCTCGGCAGGTGCCAGCGTCACCGCGCGCAGCGCCTGCTCCCACGTCATGCCGTACGCCACGGCGTTCCCCGCCTGCTGGCGCAGGTTGCGGGAATTCTCGGTCTGAGTCTCCATCAGCGAAACCTTGACGCCGGCCTTGGCGAGTAGCCCCGCGTTCTCATACCGGATTCCGAGGGCGTCGTAGCCCGGGATATTGTCCATCGGCTGGACCAGCACCGGCACGCCGGCGGCGGCAATCTTGTCCGCGATCTCCCACCCTTCGGCGGCGCCCACGAGGATCAAGCGCAGCTTGTACTCCCGCGCAATGCGGAGCGCGGTTTCGATATCACTGCGCCGATTGGCGACGACCATGAGAGGAAGCTGGCCTCGCAGCACCGGTAAGAGCGCCTCGAGGTCCGCGGCACCGGCTGCCAGCTGCTCATTCTGCGCCCGCTGGTAGGTCGCGCCGCGGCGCGAGTACTCGAGCGCATCGCTGAAGACACGACGTAACCGCTGGGCCGCGCCGGCGCGCGAGCTGCCGCCCGCGCCCTTCGAACCCTCACTCAAATCTGCGACCATGGCCACGGGGGACTTCGCCACCATCGCTTCGATCGTCGCGCCGTCGAGATCGATCAGCACCGCCTGTCCCCAGATCAGGTCGCCCCCCGGCACCGACAAGGTCGACGTGACCCCTTCGATGCGGGTGACGGGGATGAGCGTCGACGCGGGATTGATGCCCTCCGCCACGTTGAACGCGGCGGCCACCTCGTTCCCCCGCAACGTGCCTTCGTTCGTGTTTTGGACGGCGCTGATCTCGCGCAGCCCCATGTTGCCCGCGCCGTCGATCAGTCCCGGCGTGACCCACTTGCCGGTCGCATCGATCCGGGTCGCGCCGGCGGGGATCGCCACGTTCGTCCCGACCGCGGTGATGCGCCCGCCCTGAATCACCACGGTGGCGTTGTCGATTTTCGGGCCCGACACGGGATAGACCGTGCCACCCGTAATGGCGATGGTTTGAGCCAGCAGGAACGCGATCATGGCTGCCGTCCGATCGAGAAATCGGTCTTGGGCTGGTGCGCCGGATCGTTCCGGTCGTAGACCAACCACCCGTCGTTGTAGACCTGCATCGCCCGCGCGTATACCGACAGCGGATCGGCCGACCACACCACGACGTCGGCCATCTTGCCGGGTTCGAGCGTGCCGACGATCGAGTCGAGCCCGAGCACCCACGCGGGATTGGCGGTGAACCAGCGCAGCGCCTGGTCGCGCGTGACCTGGATGCCCGAGCGGCGGCCGTAGTACATGGCCTTGGCCGCCTCTTGGTTGAGCCGCTGAATGCCGCTCGCGTCGTCGGAGTGAATCACGGGGCGCCCGCCGGCCTGCTGCACCAGGGCGGCGTTCTCGTGTATCCCATCCATCGCCTCTTCCTTGAAGCCCCACCAGTCGGCCCAGACCGACACGGCGGTCCCTTCGCGGGCCAGGATGTCGGCGATCTTGTACGCCTCCACCGCGTGGTGGAACGAGCGAATCTTGAAGCCGAACTCGTGCGCCAGATCGAGCATCTGGACCATCTCGTCGGCGCGATAGCAGTGGTTCTGCACGAAGATGTTGCCGCGCAGCACCTCAGCGAGCGACTCGAGTTTCAGGTCGCGCTGCGGCGCATCGCCGGAATGATCCTTGTTCCATTTATCCCAGCGGCGGCGATACTGCTCCGCCTGAATGAACGCGCCGCGGTACCCGGCCATGTTGCCCATCCGCGTGGACGGACCGCGACTCTGATAGACGCGCTTGGGATTCTCGCCGCAGGCCATTTTCAGGCCGTAGTGCGCGCCGGGGAACTTCATCTCCTGCACCGAGCGGGCAGGGACGAGCTTCAGGATCGCGCTCCGACCGCCGATCAGGTTGGCCGACCCCGGCAACACCTCGATCGTCGTGACCCCGCCGGCGATCGCCAGGGGAATCTGCGGATCCTGCGGCCACACCGAGTGCTCGGCCCAGACTTCGGCGGTCACCGGATTCGTGGCCTCGTTACCGTCCGACTCCGCCTGCGTCGACGGCGCGGCGTAGACGCCGAGGTGCGAGTGCGTATCGATGACGCCGGGAGTCACCCACTTGCCCGTGCCGTCGACTACGACGGCATCGGCGGGGGCGTTCACGGTGGCGCCCACGGACACGATGCGGCCGCCCGCGAACAGGATCGACCCACCTTGAATCTCCTGACCCGTCGCCGTCATGATCGTGGCGTTCTTGATCACGACCGGCGGGTTCGGATGCCGCTGATAGGTCGACGGATACTGCGGCCGGTCGACGCTGGTGGCCGTATCCTGTCCCCGGGCCGGGCTGGTAGCCTGCGTCGGCGCAGGCGAGGCGGTGGGGGCCTGCGCCGCGCGCGCCGACGCGCAACCCACCGCGAAAACGGCAGCCGAGAATGCTGCCAGCATCCATTGACCGCCGCCGTTGCTTCTTGACCGCCGCTTTTTCATCATGACCGCCGCCTTTGTGATCATTTCACGAGTTGGAACACGAGCGGAGCCCCGACCGGTGCGACCCTGAGTAGTCGCCGCGGCGACTCCACGCTCACGTGCATCACGACGGGGAGCTGCATCCCCGAGATTTCCAGCCGGTATGCCGAAAACGTTCCGGCGGGGACCGTCACATTCTCCACGCCGGCCACTTTGATGGTCGCGACCTTCGTCACGCCCTCACCCGACGAGAACACATTCAGATTGAAACTCTTGCCTTCGGCGAGCGGCAGGGCCGGGACCATCACGCTCAACACATTGTCATCGATCGCTCCCGCCGGCACGGTCGTGTCGACGGCGATCGTCTTTGGCGTCCCGGCCCCCTGGGGCACGACCGCGCTGCCCTTGACCCGGCCGTTGGCGTACGTGAGATGAATCTGGGACTGCTGCGCCTCCACGTGGCCCGTTTGATCCGCCCGCCGCATGGACAGATCCGCCGCGGCCAGCACCGCGGTCGTGTGCTGCTCGACCGTGGGCCCGGGGCCGATCGCCGTAGTCTCCGTGAACACGATCGAGTCGCCGCCGAGCTGCACGTTCGTCGACTGGCCGCCGAACGGATTCCCCTGGAACACGGCCTCAAAGGTGTCGCGACGCGCCACGATTTGGCTGCGATCGAACGCGACGGGACCGCCCGTGGGATTCAAGTCGGCGGGGTTCATGGCGCTGCCGTCGACGTCCACCAGTCGCACCGGCGCGATGGCCTTGAGCTTGTCGTAGATCTCCTTCGCGTCGCCCACAACCACGATCGTCAGCCCGTCGCGCCGATAGGTGCGACGCGCCGCGGCACGGGCCCGCAATGCGCTCACGCCGCCCAAGCGCTCACGGTAGAGCCGCAGATAATCGGGCCCGAGTCCCAGCAGGCGAGCGGTCGTCACGACGCGAGCGATCTGTCGCGGTGTCTCGATCGTCAACGGGAACGACCCGACCAGGAATCCCTTGGCGGCGGCGAGCTCCGTATCGGGAATCGCCTCGCTGCGGATGCGGTCGACCTGGTGCAGGATCTCCCGCAGCGCGCTGTCGGTGACCGCCGTCCGGCCCTCGAACGTTGCCTCCCAGTGGCCGATACCCCGATTCCGGTTCATGCTCGCGTATGAGCCGTAGGTCCAGCTCTTTTGCTCGCGCAAGATGAGGAAGAGTCGCGCATCGGCGCCGCCGCCCAAGACCTGCGTGGCGATGCGCGCCGCGTAGTACCCGGTGTCGGTCGGCAGGAATGTCGTGTTCCCCATGATGATGTTCGACTGCACCGACCCGGGCCGGTGGACGAGCACGATGTCCGTCCCACGCTTTACGGGCACGGCCGGGAGCGGCGGGGTGGCGGGCGGTGCGCCGCTCCAACTCCCGAACGTCTGCAGGGCGAGCGCCCGCGCGCGCGCCAGCGTCATGTCACCTGCCACCACGAGCAGCGCGCCCCGCGGACGCAGCCGTCGACCTGCGAAGCCGACGACATCTTCCCGCGTGATCGCCTTGTACGACGCCGGTGTGGCACTGCGTCCGTACGGATGGCGGCCGTAAATCTCCTTCGCGAAGACGCGCGTCGCCACGTTATCGGGCTGCGACATCTCGACCGCGAGCGACGACAGGAACCGCGTCCGCGCCAGCTCCAGCTCCTCGGCGGGGAACGTAGCGCGCCGCGTCACATCGCCCAGGAGCGTGAACGCGAGATCCGCGTGGTCGCTCAGCACGTCGGTCACGACCGTGAAGTAGTCGTCGCCCGTCGATGCGCCGAGGCTCCCGCCGACGCCTTCGATCGTGGCCGCGATCTGGTCGGCACCGCGCGTCGGTGTGCCCTTCGTCAGGAGCTCCGCCACGACCGCCGCCAAGCCTTCTTTGCCTGCCGCATCGTAGGCGCTTCCAGCACGAAAGCTCAACGTCACCGACAGGGATGGCTGCTCGTGGTTCTCGATCAACAGCAAGGTCATCCCGTTCGGCAGCGCCGCCTCCTGGAATGGCGGGAATTGCGACGGCCGCAGCCGCGCTGGTGCGGGAGGCCGCGTTGGGAACGGCTGCTGGGCCGAGAGCGGGCCCGCCAATAAGACGAGAGCGCTGAGCGCGGCCTTCATTGAGAGCCTCCGGACGCCGGCGTGGGTCCTGCGCGAACGATCACGAGCAAGAGATTCGCGGGATCGAGATACTTGTTGGCCACGCGCTTCAAGTCGTCGGAGGTTACGGCCAGAATGCGGCTCAAATCGGAGTTGATCTCGTCCAGGGTTTCGTGAAACTGGAGATAGTGATGCAACTCCTCGGCCTTGCCGAGGGTCGTCTCGCGGTTGTCGATGAAGCCCGCCCGCAAAATGTTCTTGGCCTTCTCGAGCTCTTCCGCGGTCACGCCGTTGGCGCGCACGCTGTCGAGCTGTTGGCCGATCAGGGTGTCCATGCGCTCGACGCTCACGCCCTGGTTCACAATGCCGAAGGCGACCCACACGCCCGGGCCGTCCCGCGACCCGCCGGGGCTGACAAAGGTGCCCGTGCCGAGGGCTGCCTTCTCGCGGCGCACGACGGTCACGTTCAGCCGCGAGCTCTCGCCCTGACCGAGAATCAGGTTGAGCAGCTCGAGCGCCGGTGTATCGGCGCTGCGATGCTCCGGCACCCGGTAGAAGCGCAGGGCCGCGTCGAGGTTGGCCTGCGCGTCGTGCACCTCGCGCCGCTTGGCGCCGGGACCGACCCGCCAGTCGCAGCGCACCGCCTCGGGCGCGGCGTGGCTGGGAATGCCGGCGAAGTACGAGTTGACGAGGCGCCGCAGCTCGGCGGGATTGAAATCGCCGACGACGACGAGCGTCGCGTTGTTCGGGGCGTAATAGGTGTCGAAGAAGGCCTGCACGTCGGGGAGCTTCGCGGCGTTCAGGTCGTCCATCGAACCGATGACCGTGTGCGCATAGGCGAAGCAGCTCGTGCTGTCGTACGGCCAGGCGATGCCGTCGGAGAAGGCCGCCGCGTAAGGCCGGTTATCGACGCCGAGCCGCCGCTCTTCCTTTACGGTCTCGCGCTGGTTTGCGAAGTTCTCCTGTGTGATCGCGAGCGACCGCATCCGATCGGCCTCGAGCCAGAGCGCCAGGTTCAGGCGGTTCGACGGGATCGTCTCGAAGTAGTTGGTGCGATCTGGCTCCGTGCTGCCGTTGAGCGAGCCGCCGGCGCGCTGCACCAGCTGGAAGTGCTCGGCCTTTTTGACGTGTGCCGAGCCCTGGAACATCATGTGCTCGAACAGGTGGGCGAATCCCGACCGCCCGGCCCGTTCGTTGCGGGATCCCACCTGGTACCACACGTCCACCGACACGACCGGCGTCGAGCGGTCTTCCGAGTAGATCACGCGCAGCCCGTTGGGGAGCGTGAACTGTTCGAAGGCGATGCGGCCCGCCTCGGCCTGTTGGGCCACCACCACCGCCGGCACTGCGAGAAGAACGAACAATTGAGGCTCCGTGGTCAGGGCTGGACAAGCTCGAAGCGGAACGCGCCGTCGAGCGATTCACCTTTCACGACGCGCCGCGGCGCCGTTCGCGTCACGTACAAGCGGACGACCGAACTCCGCAGCGGCAGCGTCTCGAAGGTACCGGCAGGGACCGTGATCGTGGCCGGCGCCTCCGCGACGAAGTTCAGGGTAGTGAGAGAATCCCCGAACTCGCTGTACGCCCGCCCCTGCGCGGCCTCCCCCGGTGCCAGCGTGACCGCCGCCGCGGCGAGGAGACCGTAATCCGACCACACCACTCCCTTTGGGAGGGCCCTGCGCACCGCGTGGGTCCTCACTTTGCCATCGCGTAGGCCCACGCGCCGCGTCCCCTCCACGCGGCCTTGTCGCACGGTCAGGTCGTGCTCGACGAGCACCGTGTCGGACTGCGGGTTGAAGACGCTGATCCGGTGGAAGCTCGAGAGGGGGGCGCCGCTGCGCCGGTCCATCACGACCCGCAGGGTCTCGGCGTCCGCGGGGCGCAGCTCCGACGTCGCGGTGAAGACGAGCTGGTCCCCCTGGATTTCGTACTGCCACACCGCCTGCCCACGCTCCTCGCCGTTCAGATAGAAGACGAACGAGTCCCGTGCGGCCGGGAGCAGGGCCAGGTCGAACCGAAGCGGCTTCGCCGTCTGGACCGCGGAGCTAACGAGCAGGAAACAGAGCCAGGGCATTCGTCTCGAGGATCGCCTTCCGGTGCGCGTCGGAGAGCGGGAGTGTCAGGAACTGATCGATGTTCTGCCGCAGATCCTTCACGCCCGGGCTGGGCCAGTCGGTCCCCCACAACACCCGGTCGGCAATCTCGGCAAGGCGAGGAAAGTACTCCAGCAGCTTGGCGGGCGGAATGCCCGACACGTCGAGCCTGACCTTTCCGTGACGTCGCAAGATGAAAAAGGCTTCTTCCATGTAGAGGGGCCGGCCGCCGTGCGCCATCACGAGGTGCAGGTCCGGAAAATCGATGGCCACGTCGTCGAGCTCCATCGGGTTTCCATACTTCGATCGCGCACCCGGAAAGATGGACGTGCCTGTGTGGACCATGACGGGCAGGCCCCGCTCCTCGCAGCGGCGATAAACCGTGCCCAGGGCCTCGAGACCTTCGGTGTAGGCGTTCGCCGCAAAGCACTGGTGGGGCGGATGGATCTTGAGGAGACGGATGCCGAGGTCCAGGAGTCGGTCCACGTCGCCCGCCGGGTCTTTCGTGAAGCGCGCGTGCACGCCGCCGTAGGGGAGCAGCCGCTCCGGATTCGCGCGCGCGTACTTGGCAGCGAACGTATTGGTCGAGTCGTCGAACCCCATGACGTCGGGGCTCGGGTAGTTGACGAGGCCGACGCGCCACACGCCCGAGCGGTCCATGACCTCGAGCAGGGCCTTGGGGTCGTCCATGAGCGACAGGAGGAGCTCCCAGTGGGCTTCCTTGCCCTTGCGCATGACCTCCTGCACCCGGGGTTTCAGGTCGCGCCAGGGTTGGATGTGGATGTGGACGTCCGTGATGCGGGTCAGTCGCTCCAGGAGTAGAACCCCTTTCCCGTCTTCTTCCCCAGTTCGCCCTTCTTCACTTTGTCGCGCAGGATCGCGGGCGGCTCGTACTGCGGCAGCTTGAGCATGGCGTGCAGATACTCCGCGATGGCGAGCCGCACGTCGAGACCGACCAGGTCGGTCAGCTTGAGCGGGCCCATCGGATGGTTGTAGCCCAGCTCCATCGCTTTGTCGATGTCTTCCGCGCTCGCGACGCCTTGCTCGAGCATCCGCATCGCCTCGAGGCCCAGCACCACGCCGAGACGGCTCGAGGCGAACCCGGGGGAGTCCTTCACCACGATCGGCTCCTTGCCGATCTGGCGCGCGAATGCGACGGCGCGGTCGGCGACGCCCGCAACCGCACGCGGGTGCGTGACGATCTCCACGAGCTTCATCAGGTGGACCGGGTTGAAGAAGTGCATCCCGACGAGCCGGCCCGGTTGCTGGAGCCCGGCGGCCAGCTGCCCGATCGACAGGGACGACGTGTTCGAGGCGAGCAGCGCGTCTCGTGGCGCAACGCGCTCGACATCGCCCAAGAGCCGCTGCTTGATCTGCAGGTCCTCGACCACCGCCTCGATCACCAGGTCCGCGTCGCGAACCGCCACATCCAGGGCCCGGTCGATGGTGACGCGCCTGGCGACGGCCTCACCCTGGTCGTGGGTCAGCTTCCCCCGTTTGACGCCGCCCGCGATCAACTCGTCGATCCTGGCAGTGGCTTGCGGGAGAGCATCGGCACGACTGTCGGTCAAGGCGACTTCGCACCCAGCGAGTGCGGCGACATAGGCGATCCCGTGGCCCATGGTGCCAGCCCCCACCACCGCAACACGGGGAAGGCTCATGCGCGGGCAGGGAAGTTGGTACAGATCCCGTCGACTCCCAACGCGACGAACCTGGCGAGATCCGCGGGCTCGTCCACCGTCCACACGAATAGGCTCATCCCCGCGTCGTGCAGCAGGCGCACCAACATGTCGTCCGTCACCGTGCGTTCCTGCCACAGGATCGACGCGCCGGCATCCTTCAGGGCCGCGAGCGGCCGGACCGGATACGAGCTCGACAGCACACCGCACCGTAGACCCGGGCGCTTCTCACTAAGGCGCTGAACGATGCGATGGTCGAAGCCGTGGACGGCGTACCCCGACGGGTTCGGCCCCTGATCCATGATCTCGAACAGACGACCATCCCAGCGCGGGTCGAGCGTCTTGACCTCGATGAACACCTGAAGGTGCGGTGCGATGGCGGTGAGGGCTTGTGACAACGTGGGAACCGGCTCGCCGTTCTTGAGGCGCAGCGCGCCGATCGCCTTGGCGGTGGATTGGGCGATGTGCGTGGCGCCGATGGTCTCATCGTGATGGACGAACAGCTCGCCGTCCGCCGTCGCGTGGATGTCGAGCTCCACTCCGCCGGCGCCCTGCGGCGCCGCCGCGCGGAACGCGGCCAGCGAGTTTTCGAGCTCGATCCCGGACGCGCCCCGGTGCGCGATGACCAGCGGCCGGCGGGCAGTCACTGCTGCAGGCTGTCGGCTTTCTTCGGCTCGATCCAGTCGGGTTCTTTCTCGATGTCGTGCACCAGCTGGATGTCCTCGGGCCGCGGCAGCACCGATGCGAGGTAGTCCTTGTACGGCGCGGCCTCCATGGGCTCACCGTCCACGTTGAACGCCTGGTGGGCGTACTGTCCGATCCGCCGGTTGAACTTGAGGTCGGGCACCTTCAGCTGCCGTTCGCGCTCGGGGATGAACATGTTCAGCCGGTCCACGAGCTTGACGATCTCCTGGCGATACAACCCGCGCGACATCTCGTTCAGGTGCGACTTGTCGGGCTCGACCGGGTTCTCGCGCTCGTCGTAGCGGCCCTTCAGGCCCCAGACGTAGGCCCAGTGCGCCGACGACGACGCGTCCGTCCCGAACAGGTCGAACGCCGTGGGAATCCACTTATAGAAGAAGCGCTGCATCACTTCGGGCGGCATCTTGCCCGCCTTGACGATGCGCAGCAGGCCGTTGTTGCCGGTGCCGAGGTGAAACGACTCTTCCTTGAGCATCGGGCCCATCGAGCGTGCCAGCGGATCGAACGACGAGACCGAAAGCATCTTGAGCTGGAACTTGCCGTCGCGGTCGATGAACTGGGTGTAGGTAAAGAAGTCGAGCCAGTTATCCACGATCTCGTTGAACGAGCCGAGCAGCCGCTCGCCTTCGTCGGCGCGCCGCTCGAGCAGTTTGGCCGCCTCGCGCTTGCCCTCGTCGCCGAAGTACGTGCACAGCAGATACGACATCTGCCACCCGTGCCGCATCTCCTCGGTCATCACGCGTTGCAGGGAGAGCAGATCGTAGTCCGACGGGGCGTGGTTCAACAGGTTGCGCTGCTGCTCGACCGACGCGAATTCGGTATCCCCCTGGTAGACGATGAGATTCAGGAGGGCGTCCCGGATGCGTTGGTCGGGGATGTGCATCACCGTCGGCCATTTGCGCTGGCCCTTGTAATGCCCGAACTCGATGTGCGGCACTTCCGGTTCCCCGAACTTCGCGTCGAACGTGAAGGTGCGGAGATACTCCTGCTCCAGGCCGATCGACTCCTGCCAGTAGCGGAAGTAGTCGATCCAGTCGTCGAAGTTGCCCAGCTTGCGAACCATCAGCGGCTCCTCATGAGGGCGGTCTGATCCTCGATCTCGAGGTCGAGCATGGCGGTCAGCGACCTCGAGTCCGAGCGATACAACAGCTCCTTAGCCTTCCGAACCGCGAGCGGCGACATCGCCGCCCAGTGTTCGGCGAGTTTGCGCGTCTCAGGGGCGAGATCGGCGTGGGGGACAACGCGATCGAACAGGCCGAGCTGCGCGGCCTCGGCGGCCGGGACCATGCGCGCGCTCCAGGTCAGCTCCAGAGCCTTGGAGATCCCGGTGAGGCGCGGCAGGAAGTAGCTGCCGCCCCAATCGAGACTGAGACCGAGCTTGTGAAATACCTGGCCGATGGACGCTTGGTCCGACGCGAGGCGGTAGTCGCACGCGAGGGCCAGATTCGCGCCGCCCCCCGCCGCGGCGCCATTGACGGCGGCCAGCACGGGCTTCGGCGCCGAGCGGATGATGAGCGCGATCTCTTTCCCGGCGGCGACGAGCTTGGGGCCGTCCTGCGCGAGGACCGAGAGATCGGCGCCGGCGCAGAAGGCGCGTCCCGCGCCCGTTAGCACAATCACCCGCACGGCGTCGGACGAGGCGAGCATCCGCAGCGCCTCGATCAAGTCATCGCAGCCCTCCGCGTCGAACGCGTTGAGCTTCTCGGGGCGGTTCAGCGTGAGCGTGCCGATACCGCCCGCGATCTCGACGAGCACGCGCTCGTAGGCCGCCATCAGACGCGCTCCACGATCAACGCGATCCCCTGACCGACGCCGATGCACATAGTCACTAAGCCGTAAGAAGACTTCGTACGATGTAAGGCGTGGACCAACGTCGTGAGAATCTTGGCCCCCGTGCATCCGAGCGGATGACCCAGCGCGATGCCGCCGCCGTAAATGTTCACCTTGAAGGGATCGAGTTTCAGCTCGCGGATGCAGGCGATCGCCTGGGCCGCGAAGGCTTCATTCAACTCGATGAGGTCGATCTGCTCGATCTTGAGACCGGCACGTTTGAGTGCCTTCTGCGTGGCGGGAATCGGTCCCAACCCCATGCAGCTGGGATCGACTCCCGCGACGGCGCTCGCCACGATACGGGCGAGGGGGTTCTTCGCCTGGGAGCTGACGAGCAGGGCCGCGGCACCGTCGTTGATGCCGCTCGACGTCGCGGCCGTCACGGTCCCGTCCTGCTTGAAGGCCGGCTTCAGCTTTGCGACGCTCTCGAGCGTCGTGCCAGCCCGCGGATACTCGTCCTTCGAGAACGCCGAGCCATCCGGGAGGGACACGGGGACGAGCTCGTCGGTGAATACGCAGTCTGTCAACGCCTTTTCGGCACGCCGTTGACTCTCGACCGCAAACGCGTCCTGCTCGGCACGGGAGATCTTGTACTGCTGTGCCACGACCTCCGCCGTCTCGCCCAGCGAGATCGTCCATTCCTTCTTGAGGCGCGGGTTCGTAAAACGCCAGCCCACCGTCGTGTCGGCGGTCTCGGGCGCCTTGCGGCTCCACGGCTCCCCCGACTTGAGCGTCACGGAGGGCGCGCGCGTCATACTTTCGACGCCGCCCGCGATGAAGGTCTCGCCCTCGCCCGCCTTGATCGCCTGCGCGGCGCTCGCGACCGCCTGCAGCCCGGAACCGCAGAGCCGATTCACCGTCTGGCCCGGCACCGAGACCGGGAGCCCCGCCAGCAGCAGAGCCATACGCGCCACGTTGCGGTTGTCCTCTCCCGCTTGATTGGTGCAGCCGAAGATCACGTCGTCGATTCCCGCGGGATTGACGCCAGATCGCTCGACGACCGCCTTGATCGGCACCGCCGCCAGGTCATCGGCGCGGACGCCCGCCAACGAGCCCCCGTGCTTGCCGACGGGGGTCCTCAGGGCGACGGAGATGAAGGCTTCGCTCACAGCTGGACCCACACCGTCTTCGTGTCGAGATAGCCGTCCAACGCTTCGCGGCCGAGATCACGGCCGAAACCTGAGGCCTTGAACCCGCCGAAGGGCGCGCCCGAGTCGTAGAAATTGTAGGAGTTGATCCAGACGGTACCGGCGCGGATCGCCTTGGCGGCGCGGTGCGCCTTCTGGATGTCTTTGGTCCAGATGCCCGCCGCCAGGCCGTAGATCGTCTGGTTGGCAAGCTTCACCGCGTGCTCGTAATCGTCGAACGTCAGGACGGCGAGGACGGGGCCGAAGATCTCCTCCCGGGCGATCGTCATCTCCGGCTGCACGCCGTCGAACACGGTCGCTTCGACGAAGTAGCCCTTGCCGTTCGGCTTGACCGCCTTCCCCCCGGCGACGATCTGCGCTCCCTCATCCACACCTTTCTTGATGTAGGAGAGGACCGTCTCCTGTTGCTTCTTCGAGACCAGCGCGCCGAGACGCGTGTTCTTGTCGAGCGGATCGCCGGGCGTGAGCTTCTTCGCCCCTTCGGCTAGTTGCTCGATGACCTGCTGATGCACCGACCGCTCGACGAGGAGACGCGAGCCCGCCGCGCACACTTCGCCCTTGCCGTAGAAGATGCCCGTCTGGGCGCCACGCACGGCCGCTTTGAGGTCCGCGTCGGCGAAGATGACGTTGGGACTCTTGCCGCCCAGCTCGAGCGTCACGCGCTTGTTGGTATCCGCCGCCATTTTCATGATCTGACGGCCCACCTCCGTCGAGCCCGTGAACGAGATCTTGTCCACGTCGGGATGGCGCACCAGCGCGGCACCCGCGGTCGATCCGCCTCCCGAGACGACGTTGAACGCCCCGGGGGGAAGTCCCGCCTCGAGCGCCAGCTCGGCGAAGAGCAGGGCAGTGAGCGGTGTTTCGGACGCGGGCTTCAAGATGACGGTGCACCCGGCGGCGAGCGCCGGGGCGAACTTCCAGCTCGCGATGTTGAGCGGGAAGTTCCATGGGACGATCGCGCCGACGACGCCGATGGGCTCGCGCAGCGTGTAGGTCAGGAACGGGCCGTCCACCGGGAGCGTATCGCCGACGATCTTGTCGGCCCAGCCCGCGTAGTACCGGATGGTGTTGACGGTCATCGTGAGCTCGATCTTCGCTTCGAACAGCGTCTTGCCGTTCTGCGCGCTCTCGAGCCTTGCAAACTCCTCCAGTCGGGCCTCGAGCAGGTCCGCCGTCTTAAAGAGGAGTCTCCCTCTCTTCCTCGCCGATAGCTCCCGCCACGCTGACGACTCGAAACACGCCTTCGCGGCTCGCACCGCGTTGCCGACGTCGGCCGCGTCCCCGGCCGCGACCTCGCCAAGCACTTCCTCGGTCGCCGGGTTCACGACGGGGAAACGCTTGCCCGACGTGGCGGGGCGCCACTCGTTATTGATGAAGAGGTCGGTCTTCACTTCCCCTTGAACTCCGCCACGCGCTTCTCCTGGTTCGCGGCGATCCCTTCCTTGGCGTCCTCGCTCTGGAACAGCTGCTGCTGCAGCTCACGCTCGATCGCCAGCGCCGACTCGAAGGGGACCTCCGCGCCCGACTGGACCGCCCGCTTGATCAAGCCGACGGCCTTCGACGCCTTGTGGGGCGGACAGAATTGCTTGGCGTACAGCACGACCTGCTCCCAGAAATCCTTGGCGGGGAAGATCTCGTTCACGAGCCCGATCTCCTTGGCGCGATCGAACGAGAACAACTCGCCCTTCACCATCAGCTCGATCGACAGCGGCTTGCCCAGAATGCGCGCCATGCGCTGCGTGCCTCCGGTGCCGGGGAGCACCCCCAGATTGACCTCCGGGAGCCCGATCTTCCCGGCGTTCTCTTTGGCGAGGCGGATGTCGCATGCCATCGCGATCTCGAGGCCGCCGCCGACGGTGTGCCCGTTGAGCGCCGCGATCGTGAGCTTGGGCGTCTGCTCGAGCCGGTTCAGCGTCTCGTTGGCGTGCAGGCAGAAGAAGTACTTGAACCGCGGCGTGACCGAGTTGAGCATCCCGATATTTGCGCCGGCGGAGAAGAACTTGTCGCCCTTGCCGCGGATCACGATGACGTGCACGTCGTCGTCGAACCGCGCCTTGAGGATCGCGTCGTCGAGCTGGCGCATCATCTCGTGGGTGTACGTATTCGCGGGCGGATCGTCGAGCTCGATGATCGCGAGCCCGTCTTCCGCCTGGTAGCGAACGAGGGTTTTGACTTGGGGTTCAGTGAGTGTGGCCATTGGTAACCTTTGCCTCCAGAGCCTCGACGAAGCCGCCGAGGAAGATTCCCGCGATGAGGTCCGCCAGGCGGCGAGGATCGATCTGGCCCGCCGGGTCGTACCAGTTGTAGATCCAGTTCATCATCCCAAAGAGCACATAGGCCGCGGCGCTGCGGTCGACGGCCCGCTCGTCGGGGGCGACGTCCTTGAGCAGCGTCTCGAGCAGGTCCACGTAGCGCCGCTTGATCGCCGCCACGCCGCGCGCGGGCTCGTGCGACAGCACCTTCATCTCGGCCATGTGGCCGGCGAAGAACGTCACGTGGTGCCGGATGAACGCCTGCAGTCTTTCTGACGCATCTTTGGCGGTGGCTACCGCCTGCTCCGCGCCCTCCAGGACTCGCGCGAAGCAGCGTTCCTGAATGAGGGCGAGCAGGTCCTCCTTGCCCTTGGTGTAGTAGTACATCCCCGCGAGCGACATCCCACTGGCGGCGGACAGATCGCGCATCGTGGTCGAGTGATAGCCCTTCTCCGCAAAGACCCGGGCGGCCTGGGCGAGAAGGTGGTCGAGCCGTTCGTCGTAGGGGCGCATGGGTTCGAACGCTTGTTCGAAACCAGAAGCTATCCAAGCAGTTCCGACCCGGCAAGGGTACCGGGTACCGGGTCCCGGGTCTGCACCACGCGAGACCCGGTACCCGATACCCGGTACCTCTTAATATTCCCGCCATTCCCCCGTCCACCGTATCGGAGCCAATGGCCCAACCTCAGTCGATCGCCGCCGCCCCCTCTCCGGCTCCCGACGCGGATCTCATCGCGGCGTGGCGTGGGGGAGACGAGCAGGCGGCGACCGAGTTGGTGCGGCGTCACGCGCGCGCGTTGGCGCGCTTCCTCTCGGGCGCGGGGGCACCCGACGCGGATTTGGAAGACCTGGTGCAGGAAGCCTTGATTCGGGCGTTCCGGGCGGTCGACCGCTTCCGCGGGCAATGCCAGTTCCGGACGTGGCTCCTGACGATCGGCGGCAACCTGTTGAAGGATCACGGTCGGCGCGCGGCGCGACATAAGGTGGTGGCTCTGGAGGAGGGACTCGCGGCGCGGGACGGCGACCCCCACGAACGCGCTGAGGCGGGAGAGACAGAAACTCGGCTCGCCGAGGGAGTCGGCAAGCTTCCCAGATTGCAGCGCGAAGTGTTTTTGCTCCGCGCGCAGCAGGGCCTCGAGTACGAAGAGATCGCCGCGGCGTTGGACACGACGGCAGGAGCGGCACGGGTGCATTACCACCACGCGGTACGACGGCTAAAGGAGTTGATCCAGTGAAAGAGGACGCCACGTTGCACGACGCCAAGCTGCACGCAGCGGCCCAACGGCTGGGATCGGGGGCGGCGGAGAAGCTCGACGTCGAGCGTCTCGCGACGACGGTGGTCGAGCGCCTGCGGAAGCCCGTGGCGCGCCCCATGTGGATGCAGCCCGCGTGGTTGCGGATCGCCGCGGCCGTCGTGTTCCTGGTGGGCGGCGGGCTCGTGTGGCGACAGTTCGGAAGTCCGTCGGCCCCGCATGCCGCGCACTTCGTCACGGACGACCTGACCGACCTGAGCGCCGATCAGTTGCGCGATGTATTGAACACGCTGGACGAGACGCTGAACCTGGGTAGCACGACGCTCCCGGACGGCGATCTCGAGGATCTCGATGCGCAGCAGCTGCAGGCAGTGCTGCGCTCTTTGGAGGGGTAATGAATCGCTTCGTTCTGATCGTCACACTCGTGCTCTCGTCCACGCTGTCGGCTCAGGAGCCCGTGACCCCGGCCCGGCCCGACACCGCGGAGGCCGAGCGGCTGCGCGCACAGATCGAGCAGCGATTCTCGCAGCGCGTGCAGGAGGAGCTCAAGCTGACGCCCGACCAGGCGGCCAAGTTGCGCGCCAGCCAGGAGAAGTTCGGCGCGCAGCGCCGCACGCTGATGCGGCAGCAGATGGAGCGCCGCCGGGCGTTGGATGATCAGATGCAGCCCGGGATCGCCGCGAACGCCGACAGCGTCAGGAAGCTGATGGACGCCAATCAGGCCGCCCGCGGTCAGATGTTCAAGCTCGAGCAGGATGAAGATCGGGAGATGGCGGGGTACCTGACGCCCGTGCAGCGGGCCCGCTATCAACAGATGCGCGAGCAATTCACTCGGCGCGTGGCGGAGATGCGCGCGCAGCGGCGCGGCGGGCGCATGGGGCCGGGGGGCCGGGAGACGGGCCCGGGCCAGCGGACGCGCCCCCAGGGACGGCGTCCGCGGCCAGGCCGCCCTAGGATCTAGGCCTTCGAGAGCTGCTCGCAGCGACCGAGCAGGGCCGGGTTCTCCATGGCCACACCGGCGCCATTCAGGAAGTTGAACCAGATCCAGGGATTGCCGCCGACGCCGCCCTGAGACGGCTGCTTGGCGAAGCGCACGTCGTGGCCCGGCGGAATGAGCTGCACCTTCACGACGTTGTCCGCCGTGGCGCGATGCGGGCCGCCCACCGGATTGTCATTGTTCTGGAAGATCATCACGGCATCGAGGCCCGCCGAGACGTACAGATCACCATCCATCGTGATGAACGGCCCGGGGCTGTTCTCGCAGTCCGCGACGGCGATCGTCGCTAACGCCCGGGCAGCGCTCGAGAAATCCGCGCCCGTGTTCTTCGTCAGGCCTTGGACGCAGCGGCCGAGGTAGATCTCGTCCGTGAGCGCCCGCCCATTGCCGTCCTCGAGCTGCACCCAGATGAACGGGTTCCCGCCGACGCCGCCGAGCACCGGCTGCTTCGGGATCGTGATGCTCGACCCATTGGGCACGACGGTCAGATCGACGTGTGCCTCGTCGGTGTAGGTGTGGGTCCCCTTGGCGTTGTTCGTGAACATCATCCTGGTCCCCAACCCGCCGAGCGTGAGGCCGCCTTCCACGGTGATGTAGGGGCCGGGCGAATTGGAGCAACCCGTCACGGCGGTCGTGACCGCGGCGCGGACCGGCATCTCGAACGACCGTGTGACCTGCAGTGGCGTCGCCGTGGTGGTTGCGCCCGCGGTGATGTCCGGGCTCGTCCCGCTGTCCTGGCACGCGCCGAGCGCGCCGGCCCCAACCAGGACGAGCAGCATGTGGGTGGTGCGTTTCATTAGAACCTCCGAACGAAGGGTGGAAGTGTTGGGAGACGCTCGCACGAGAACGGCTCCGGGCCGGCTCACGAGCAATGGGCGTGCCATCGATAGGTTCGTGCGGACGACACGGCGTGCAACTGCACAAACTGTAGGGGGGGTACGACAGACGATGTAGCTGGTCGGCAACCACAATCTCCGGGCCCAGTGAACGCAGTTCGCGACGCGCGTTACCAAAACCGCGTTGCGTGCATCTCACGCCGCGCGGCTATATTTCCCGTCGCGGCACGCCCGGGTGGCGGAACTGGCAGACGCGCCGGACTCAAAATCCGGTGGGGGCAACCCCATCCGAGTTCGATTCTCGGCCCGGGCATTGATCGGTTGTATCCTACATCACGGGCACGTTACCTCTTGGCACATGGAACGCTCTTCCAAGCCTGATGCCCGCTCCTGCGTTTCAGTGGGCCCGCCTCCAGGTCGCTGCTCCCTCGCCGCTACGCAAGGGAGCGTGGTACCGGATTGTGAAACTCACCGCCATGGAAGCCACCTTGAACGTGAAGGGAAAACCGATTCCCGTACCGCGCGCGCAGCTGCAGTTGTCGTCGGAGCCGGTGTTGCAATGGACCGTGGTGCCGGCCCCGCGCAGTTCGCCGCGGTTCCCGTCGAGCTGGGGCCCCCAGTACGCCGTCTGCCCCAGCTGCCGCGACCGCGCGGCCCTCATCGACCATCCCACCTCGATGCGCTGTCATCGCTGCAACGGTTTATTCGACGTTGCGTGGAACGAGCACTATCTCGCCAAGGCGTAGTCGCCTTCACGTTGTTCGCACAACAACCGCAGGGCGTCAACCTTCACGGCACCGTCGTGGCCGCCGAAACCGGCGAGCCCCTCGCCTTCAGCATCGTCGCCCTCCGCCCCGGCCTCAACGAACAGTTCACGAACGAGACGGGGGCGTTCACGTTTACCGACGTCGCGACTGGAACGTATCGCTTGCTGGTCCGGCAGATCGGCTTCGCTCCGGCGGAGACCACACTCGTCATCGCGGCGGCCGATCTCCGCGTCCGCATCGCGCTCGGCCGCGTCGGCGTCGAGTTGCCACCCATCACCGTCACCGGTGAGCTGACGTGCATCCAACCTGGACCGCCCGACCCCGCGGTGACGCCCGCGCTCGCGGCGGTGTTCGATCAACTGATCGAGAATGCCCGCCGCTACCGCTTGCTCGCGGATTCCTTCCCCTTCGGCTTCGCGCTGGAGCGAACTTCCCACGGCCCGCCGCTGGAACTCGGTCAACGTCCCGATCTTCAGGTGGACACGATCCTGCAGACCAGCGCCGACGAGCGTCGTCGCTACCGTCCCGGTGCGATCATCGAATGGGGAACGGGATCCTGGCGCGGCCGTCGCATCGTACGGTTGCCCGCGCTCGACCAGTTCGCCGACAGCGCATTCGTACACAACCATTGCTTTCGCCTGGCAGGGCGCGACACCCTCCTGGGGGAGACCTTTATCCGTCTCGACTTCGAGCCTGCCGCGCGGTTGCGCTCGCCCGACGTCGCCGGGGCGGCGTATCTCGACCTCAGTTCCTATCAACTCCGCTACACACGCGTGTCCCTCACGCGGCCCGAGCGAGCGCTGCGAGGGGTGCTCGGGCTGGTGGCCACGACGCGGTTTCGGGAAATCGTGCCGGGGATCGTGCTACACGACTACGTCCGGGCCGTCACCACGCTGCCGAATCAGGTCGAGCGGATCGAGGAGCAGCGGCTCCTGGCGATCACTTTCGCGCGGCCGTTCCTGGGTCGTTAGGACTCTTTCCTCGCCACGATCGACGCGTAGGTTAGAGACCCATGCGCACGCTCGTCCTCGTCTTGGGAACCTGCCTCGTCACGGCCTGCGGCGACGCCGTGCGCGTGGTCAAGCAGACCATGGCCCTCCAGGAAGCCTTCTTCCGGCAAATCGACAAGCGCAGTCCCACGCCCGCGATCCGCGATCGGTTGCGGCGCCTGGCCAAGGCCGGGGCGGGTGACAGCGTTCAGGTGCTCGTCGCGCAAGGCCTCGCGCGCCTGAACGACTCGACGTTGATCCGGCGGATGGAGCTGATGTCGATCATGCTCGAAGGCTCGGCGGAGTCGATTTGCGCGGCGCTCGCCCGCGGCAACCCCGGAAGCGGAGAGATGGCCCTCGCGATGAGCGAGCTCGAGGGCATCGCCCTCGAAGATTGGGCCGCCCTCCTCATCGAGGCGCAGATCGCCAGCATCGAACAGCGTCCACCGCGGCACGTCAAGCAGGACGCGCTCACGCAGAGCTTTCAAGTCGCGATCTCGGGGATGCCCGACAGCGAGCAAACGCGCCTGACGGAGATCCTCGGCCGCTATCAGGGCGCCTCGGACCAGGAGGCCTGTTGGGCAGGCCGCGCCTTGCTCAAGCAGGGGACCGCCCTCCCCGAGCCGGCGCGCAGTCAGATGGCGCTGGGGCTGGTCCAGCCGTAGCAGCCGCGTCGCTTCCAGTTTCCATTTTCCGTAGGTAAACTGCGTCCCATGCCAACCGCCCTCGAGCCGGCTCGCGCCTCAGCCAAAGGCCTCGAAGGCGTCGTCGCGAATCAGTCGGCGATCTGCTATGTGTTCGGTGAAGAAGGCCGCCTCATTTACCGCGGCTACGACATCCACGACCTCGCCGACCATTCGACGTTCGAAGAAACCGCCTACCTGCTGTTGCACGGCGATCTCCCCACGCGCGAACAGCTCAAGACCTTCACCGCCGCGCTCAAGGCGGCGCAGAAGCTCCCGAAGGTCGTGCAGCGGATCCTCAAGGACGCGCCGCTCGCCGCGGACCCGATGAACGTGTTGCGCACCGCGCTCAGCGCGTCGGTGTTTGCGGATCCCGACAAGGGTGACAACACGCCGGCCGCGGGGCACCGCAAGGCGGTGCGCTTGATCGCCCAATTCCCGACGATGGTGGGCATGTTCCAGCGGCTGCGCAGCTCGCAGAAACCGCTCGCGCCGCGGCGCGGCTTGAGCCTCGCCGCCAACTGTCTCTACCTGATGTCGGGCACGGTGCCCGACCCCGAAGCGGTGAAGGCGCTCGACGTCGCGCTGATCCTCCATGCCGACCACGAGCTCAACGCGTCGACGTTCGCCGCACGGGTCATCGCGGCGACGCTCGCGGACATCCACGGGGCCGTGACCGGGGCCATGGCTGCGCTGGCAGGCCCGCTGCACGGCGGCGCCAACACCGAAGTCATGAAGATGCTGCTCGAGATCGAGACCCCCGATCGCGCCGAGGCGTGGGTAGGTGCCGCGTTGGCCCAGAAAAAGAAGATCATGGGCTTCGGGCATCGCGTGTACCGTACCGAGGACCCGCGCGCCGCGCATCTGCGGCGCATGTCCGAGGAGCTGGGTCGCAAATCGGGGCAGCCGCACTGGTACGCGATGCAGCGGATCATCGAAGAGGTGATGCGGCGCGAGAAGGGACTGTACTGCAATGTCGACTTCTACTCCGCGTCCATGTACTACGTGATGGGCATCCCGCTCGATCTGTACACGCCGATCTTCGCCGTCAGCCGCATGAGCGGCTGGTGCGCGCACGTCCTCGAGCAGCACGCCGACAACCGGCTCATCCGGCCACGAGCCGACTACATCGGTACGATGAACCGGACGTGGGTTCCCCCGGCGCGCCGCGCTTGACCATGGCCCCAACCAAGATCGACTACCGGGACGGCCGCTGGGTCGTCCCCGATCACCCGATCGTGCCGTTCATCGAAGGCGACGGCACCGGGCCCGACATCTGGCGCGCCGCGGTGCGGGTCTTCGACGCGGCGGTGCAGCGCACATCGAAGGGCAAGCGGCAGATCGCGTGGCGCGAGGTGCTCGCGGGCGAGAAGGCCTTCAAGGCCACGAGCAACTGGCTCCCCGACGAGACGCTCGCCGTCATCCGCGAGCACCGCGTGGCGATCAAAGGCCCTCTCACCACACCGGTCGGCGGCGGCATCCGCTCCCTCAACGTCGCGTTGCGCCAGATTCTCGATCTGTACGCGTGCATTCGCCCGGTGCGGTGGTTCACCGGGGTACCGGCGCCGGTGAAAGAGCCCCAGAAGCTCGACGTCGTGATCTTCCGCGAGAACATCGAGGACGTCTACGCCGGTATCGAGTTCGAAGCGGGGAGCGACAAAGCCGACAAGCTGCGCGACTTCTTGCTGAAGGACCTGGGCGTCAAGACGATTCGCGAGCAGAGCGCGCTCGGGATCAAGCCCATGTCCAAGGTGGGCTCGCAGCGGCTCGTCGCCAAGGCGATCGAGTACGCCGTCGCGACGGGACGCCCCTCGGTCACGCTGGTGCACAAGGGAAACATCATGAAGTTCACGGAAGGGGCCTTCCGCGATTGGGGATACGCGGTCGCCCAGGAGAAGTACGGCGATAAGACGAGCAAGGAGCCGCAGGCGGGGAAAGTCCTGATCCAGGACCGCATCGCCGATGCGATGTTCCAGCAGATTCTGCTCCGCCCCGCCGAATACTCCGTGCTTGCGACTCCGAATCTGAATGGCGACTACCTGTCCGACGCCTGCGCCGCCCAGGTCGGCGGACTCGGCATGGCCCCGGGGGCGAACGTCGGCGATGGGTTCGCGGTGTTCGAGGCGACCCATGGCACGGCGCCCAAGTACGCGGGCCAGGACAAGGTGAACCCCGGCAGCGTGATTCTGTCAGGCGCGATGCTGTTCGAGGAGATCGGCTGGAACGATGTCGCCGCGGCGATCATCCACGGCATCGAAGGCGCGATCGGCGGCGGACGCGTAACTTACGACCTCGCGCGCCAGATGCCGGGTGCGACGGAGGTCGCGACCTCCGCATTCGCCGACGCCATCATCGAGCACCTGTCATGAAGAGTTCGGTCGCCGCCACGCCGCTCGCGCAGGTCGAGACCCCGCTCCTCGGGGTCGCGGTGCCGCAGGGCACGAGCCTGCCCGCCTCGCTCTCCAGCCTCGATCGTGACGCGGCTGGTGGGTTGAGCCGCGCCTTTGCGGCGGGCGACTACAAGGGCAAACGCGACGAGACGGTGCTCGTGTACGGCAGCGGCAAGGCGCAGCGGATTCTGCTCGTCGGTGTCGGCAAGGCTGCGGACATCACGCGGAACGTCCTGCGGCGGGCCGCCGCCGTTGCGGCCAAGCGGGCTCGGACCGTCGGGGCAACCGCGTTCGCCTTCGCCGTCGTTCCCGAGGCGCGGGGCGGCGTGAGCGCCGGTGAATTGGGTCAGGTGACCGTCGAGGGAGCAGCGCAGGGCGGTTGGCAGTTCACGGAGCTCAAGCAACCGGGTGAGGACCCCAAAGCGCCACTCGAGGCCGTGACGGTGGTCGTGGAGAGCGCCGAACGGTCCGACGCGGAGGCGGGGCGGAGCGTGGGCGACGCGATCGCCGCTGGCTACCTGCTGACGCGCGGTCTCCAGATGCAGCCGGGCAACGTGTGCACGCCCACCTACCTCGCCGAACAGGCGGGAAAGCTCGCCAAGACCTACGGGTTCGCCATCACGGTCCTCGACCGGGCCCAACTCAAGAAGGAAGGGATGGGCGCGCTCCTCGCCGTGGCCCAGGGGAGCGTCGAGGAACCACGGTTCATCGCGTTGGAGTACAAGGGTGGCGGTGGTGCGGCGCCCGTGGCCCTGGTGGGGAAGGGCGTCACGTTCGACTCGGGCGGCATCTCGATCAAGCCGGCGCAGAACATGGAGGAAATGAAGTACGACATGTCGGGCGCCGGGGCGGTCCTGGGCACCTTCGAGGTGCTGGGCCGCCTGAAGCCGAAGATCAACGTGGTCGGGCTCATCCCGGCGACCGAGAACCTCCCGTCGGGCACCGCGGTAAAACCGGGTGACGTGGTGAAGAGTCATCTCGGCAAGACGATCGAGATCATCAACACCGACGCCGAGGGCCGGCTGATTCTGTGCGACGCCTTGTCGTACGCGCGCCGCTTCAAGCCAGCCGCGGTGCTCGACGCCGCGACGCTGACGGGCGCCGTAGTCGTGGCGCTTGGGCATCACGCGATCGGGATCATGGGAAACGACGAGGCGCTGCTTGCCGAGGTACGCGATGCGGGCGAGCGCGCCGGGGAGCGCTGTTGGCCGCTGCCGCTCTGGGACGAGTACCGCGATCTCGTGAAATCGGAGATCGCCGACGTGAAGAACTCGGGGGGCCGCTCCGCGGGCACGATCGCGGGCGCCTGGTTCCTCAAGGAGTTCGTGGAGGGTTTTCCCTGGGTCCACCTCGACATCGCAGGCACGGCCTACACCGAGGGCGAGAGCGCCACGCAGGGAAAGGGCCCCACGGCGGTGGGAGTGCGCCTGTTCACCGAATTCATTCTCAAACGCGCGGGCGCTTGATCCGGGCGAGCCTGCTCGCCCTGGCCCTATCCGGCGCCGTGGCGGCAGGCGCTTCCGCCCAAGTCGACACGACCGTTCACGACAGCACGGCGCACCGCGACAGCACCGTGCCTCCCCGCGACACCACCACCGCGCTCCTCCCGGTGATGCCGCTCCCGATCGCGCCGGGGCCGCTCCCCGCCGGCGCCCGCTACACGTTCACCACCGACTCGCTGCTCCTGTCCAACGTCCGCACGCTCAGCGACCTGCTCACCCGCATCCCAGGCGTATACGTGGCGCGCGGCGGATGGCAGGGGCAGGCGGAGCCCGTCGTGTTCGGAGGTCGCGGGGCGGGAGCGGCGGCCATCGAAGTGTATTGGGATGGCGCGCCGTATCTCTCGATCGGCCGCGATTCTCTCGCCACGGACCCCGCGCGCATTCCCCTCGCGCCCCTCGAGCGCGTCGACGTGATCGTCCTGCCGGCACAGCTACGCGTCTATCTCATCACCGCGCGGCCGAAGTCCACCGCACCGGTGACCCAGATCGGCATCGCCACCGGAGAACTGGGGATCGCGGAGTATCGCGGGGGATACGCGACGCGTTCCCGTTCGGGCCTTGGGTTCTCGTTCGTCTTCGATCAAAACAGTCTCGACGGCAACCCCAACGCCACGACGACCGGCTTCAGCAGCACGGATCTCTGGTTCAAGGCGGATTACGTGGACCCGGGCGGGCGCCTCGGCGCGTCGTTTCAAATGTTGAGCTCGACGTGGCGTCGCGCCGGTGAGAGCGGCCGAGTCGACGCCTGGCGGCAACAGCGGCGCGACCAGATCTACCGCTTCTTTGCCGCGGATCGGAGCGACGGGCTCGGCTGGCGGCTGTCGGGTATCGTCAGCAAGAGCTCGCTCGAAAAGGACACCGTCGTCGCGCCGCGCGAGCTGTTCCAAACCAGCCTGGCCCTGAGCCGCACGTGGCCCCGGGCGAGCGTCGCCGTCACCGGCCGCCTCGGCTACGAGGGTGCGCCCACCGAGATCAACGTCGAAGGCGGGTGGAGCCTCGGCGGGCGGCTCACGCTCGCCGGGTCGACGCGCCACGCCAAATATGCGGGCAGTCGCTCCGGCGATCGCGCGAATCTGACGGCGGGCCTCGCCCTCCCGTTGGGCTTCGGGGTGCGGGGTGAAGTCGCATGGAGTGACGACGTGCGCGCACCCCTCGACCTCACCGACTCGCTGCGCCAGCGCACGACCGACGTCGCCGCCTGGTTGCGCTGGGACCGGCCGCGGATCACGCTCGAGGTGGGGCGCGGACGCCGCGATCCGTTCACGTCACTGGGCTTCGAGGCAGGGATCAAGCCCGTCGATCACCTCGGGCCCACGCCGACGACCGAGTTCATCGCCGCACATGCGAGTCTCCAACCCTTGCCAGGCGTTTTTCTCTCTGGCTGGTACTTCGACCCCGTCGTCGGTGGCGGCGACTTCGAGCCACCGCATCACTCGCGCTTCTCCGCCGCGTTCTACTCGAAGTTCTGGCGCGTGTACAAGAGCGGCATCTTCGCGCTGCGAGCGGAGGTGGCCGTCGAGTCGTGGAGTGGCTCCAGTCTCGGCGGCCAGGACTCGAGCGGCGCGCAGCTGCGTCTGGGCGGCGCGACTTACGCGGAGACGAACTTCGAGTTCCAGCTCGCCGGGGTCACCCTCTTCTGGATCATTCGCAACAGCAACGCCATGCGGGCGAACTACGTGCAGGGGTTGAGCCATCCCCGGAGCGTGCAGCTCTACGGCGCGCGCTGGTTTTTCACCAACTAGGGCGGATTGAAGCAAGTCCTTCACCCGACTACATTTAAAGTCTGTGCCACGAAGCATGACGGGCTTCGGCTCGGCCGAGGCCGGCGTCCTCGGCGGACGGCTGCGGGTGGACATCCGCACCGTCAACCACCGCTACTTCAATCCGCAGCTCAAGCTCCCGATCGAGCTGTCCGGGATCGAGGGTGAGTTGCGCGAGCGGCTGCGCCAGATGCTCGAGCGCGGCCACGTCGCGGTGACGGCGCGTTGGGTGGAGGCGCCGACGCACGATGCCGGTGCGGTGACCGTCGATCTCGATCGGGCCCGGCAGGTCGTCGCCGCGGCCAAGGAGTTGAAAAAGAAGTTGAAGCTCAAGGGCGACGTCGACCTCGCGTTCGTGGCGCGGCAGCCCGACGTGATGGCGGCGGCGAATGGCGGCCCCGCGACGGCCGAATCGGCGGTAACCTGGACAGACGTCAAGCCGATCGTTGAACAGGCCGCGCGCGACGTGCTGGTGATGCGAGAGCGAGAGGGCGGCGCACTGGCCACAGAGTTGACCGCGCGGCTCGACGCGCTCGAGCGGGGCGGGGCGACGATCGAACAGCGGGCGCCCGAACGACTCACAGCCGAGCACGAACGCTTGAAGCGCAACGTGGCCGAGCTGGCCGGGGGCGTCCAGGTCGACCCGCAGCGCCTGGCCCTCGAGGTCGCGCTGCTCGCCGATCGAGTGGACATCACCGAGGAGCTGGTGCGGTTCCGCACCCACCTCGCCGCGTGCCGTCAGGCCCTGGCGTCGGGAGATGCGGTCGGGAAGCAGCTCGGTTTCCTGGCGCAGGAGGTGCTGCGCGAGGTGAATACGATGGGCTCGAAGGCCAATGACGCCACGATCACGCAGACGGTGATCGCGATGAAGGGCGAGCTGGAGAAGTTCCGGGAGCAGTTGGAGAACCTGGAGTGAAGCCCGTTGTCGTCGTCCTGGCCGCTCCTTCGGGGGGCGGCAAGACGACGATCGCACACGCGCTCGAGGCGCGCTGGCCCGAGCGATATGGGTTTTCCGTTTCGGCCACGACGCGGTCGCCGCGGCCCGGAGAGCGGGATGGCGAGGACTACTTCTTCCTCTCCAAGGCCGAGTTCCGCCGCCGCCACGGGGCGGGGGACTTCCTCGAGTCGGCCGAGTACGCCGGCGAGCTGTACGGGACCCTGAAAGCCGAGGTCGACCGGGTGCTGGCGTCGGGACGCCACGTGCTGTTGGACATCGAAGTGCAGGGCGCCCGGCAGGTCCGAGAGCGGTATCGGCCTCCGGCGTCGCGGGCGGTGTTCATTCTGCCGCCGAGCGGGGCCGAGCTGATGCGGCGATTGAAAGGACGGCGGACCGAGTCGAAAAGTGAGCAGACGAAGCGGCTGGCGACGGCCATCCGAGAGCTGGAGCAGGCAGAGGCGTTCGATCACGTGGTCGTGAATGACGACCTGGACGCGGCAGTGGAGACGGTGCACAAACTGGTAGAATCGCCCGACGCGGCAGCCTCCGCCCAGGCGCAGCTGGATCCGGAGCGCATCGATCATATCCGGTCGCTCATCGCGGAACTGACGAAGCAGACCAAGGAGATTTCATGAGAATCGTGACTCCGGCGGAAGTGGCCGGTCAGACGCAGAACAAGTACTTGGGCGTGCTGGTGGCGGCCAAGTTTGCGCGCTACGTGAACGACTTCCCCCGCGACCGCTCCGTGGATTGGGAGGAGAAGCTGACGACGCGCGCGTTCGACGAACTGGTTCGGGGCAACCTCAAGTACCGCCTGGTTCGGCGGCGGCGGGGCCAACAGGAGGCCTGATGGCGCTCGCCGGCCGTCACGTCGTGCTGGGCGTGTCGGGCGGGATCGCGTGCTACAAGAGCTGCACGCTGGCTCGCCGGCTTACCGAGGCGGGCGCGACAGTCGATGTCGTGCTGACGGCGTCGGCGGCCGAATTCGTGCGGCCCCTGACGTTCGAGGCGCTCACCGGGCGCCCGGCCCTCTCCTCTTTATGGGAGCGAGGCCGGGCGCTCGCGCACATTCACCTCGCGAAAGAGCCTGACCTCCTGATCGTCGCCCCCGCGACGGCGCACACGCTCGCGCGCGCGGCGATGGGGATGGCGGACGATCTCCTCACCGCGCTGCTGCTCGCGCGAGCGGAGGCGGGCCCCATCCTCGCGGCGCCCGCCATGAACGACGCGATGTACGCTCACCCCGCCACCGCCGCGAATCTCAAGATCCTAATGGAGCGCGGTTGGCAGTTCGTGGGCCCCGAGGTCGGCGCTCTCGCCGAAGGTCCGAGCGAGCGTCCCGGACGCATGAGCGAGCCCGAGACGATCTTGAGCGCGGCCGCGCGATTGCTGGGAGGCGGTGAAGCGGGGCGCTGGACGGGGAAACGCGTGATCGTGACCGCCGGCCCGACGCGCGAGCACCTCGATCCGGTCCGCGTGCTGACGAACCCGTCCAGCGGCCGCATGGGATACGCGCTGGCGGAAGCGGCGCACGCGCGCGGCGCCGACGTCGTGCTCGTGAGCGGGCCGACGGAGTTGCCGCCACCCGACGGCGTGACCATGCAGCACGTGGAATCGACGGACGACCTCGCGCGCGCCGTGCAGGCCCTCATGAAAGGCGCCGACGCGCTCATCATGGCCGCCGCGCCCGCCGACTTCCGGCCCAAGACGACGGCGAAGACCAAGCGCCCCCGTGGCGACGGCGCCCTCACGCTCGAGCTCGAAGCGACTCCCGACGTGCTCGCGTCGCTCACGCGGCCGAAGGGACTCGTCGTGGTGGGGTTCGCCCTCGAGACGGGGAACGGCCTGGCGCGGGCGCGGCAGAAACTGCAAGATAAGGCGCTCGATTTCGTGGTCCTGAACGACGCGCTGGAGCCCGGTGCGGGGTTTGAGGTCACGACGAATCGTGTGACGGTGCTGAGCAAGGGGGGCAAGCAGGTGGACCTGCCGCTCCTGCCGAAGCGCGACGTGGCCGAACGCATCCTCGACGCGGTGGAAGAGGCCCTTTGATCGACGGGCGGGCTCTGGCTTTGAAATACCTGGAACAGCAGCGGGTGCTTGGGGGGGATCAGGTAGTACTGGCCACCTCCCCAGAGACCCCGGGCTTGCGCCCGGGGTCGGTCAACCCCAAGCCGGAAGCACTCCCTCCTGCGGGCCTCTCCTTCGACCCGCCTTCCGGCGATCTCTTCGCGGCCGATCCCGTCCAGCAGACGCACACGCTCGCCGAGATCGCGTCGCTCGTGGCCGAGTGCACGAAATGCAAGTTGTGCGAAGCCCGAAAGAACACGGTGCCCGGTGAGGGGCCTGCGGACGCGCGACTCGTCGTGGTCGGGGAGGGGCCGGGGCGCACCGAAGACGAAACCGGCCGCCCGTTCGTAGGCAAGGCCGGCGAGCTGCTCACGAAGATTCTCGAGGCCATAGATTTCCCTCGAGAGCAGGTCTTCATTTGTAACGTAGTGAAGTGCCGGCCGCCCGAGAACCGCCTTCCGCAGTACGATGAGATCGCGGCGTGCGTGCCCTATCTGTTCCGTCAGATCGAGTTCTTGAAGCCCGCGGTGATCCTCGCGATGGGCGGGACCGCGGCGCAAACGATGCTCAACACCAAGCAGTCGCTGGGCGCGCTGCGGAACCTGGTGCACCGGTTCCGCGGCATTCCGGTGATCGTCACGTATCATCCGGCCGCCCTGCTGCGGAACCCCAACTGGAAGCGACCGACCTGGGATGACGTCCGTATCGCCCGCCGTATCCTCGACAGCTGAGCGGTCGTCGGAGTTCGCCGGCCGCCAGGCTCCATGGAGCAACGAGGCGGAGCAGGCGGTCCTCGGCGCGATGCTGCTCGACCAGGACGCGTCCCTCAAGGCCGCCGAGTTCCTGGACGACACGATGTTCTACCGGGAGGGCCACCGCCTGCTGTTCCGGGCGATGATCGCCCTCACGGAGCGTGGTGACGTCATCGATCCCGTCACGCTGCGCGACGAGCTGGCACGCCGGGGCGATCTGGATCGCGCGGGGGGGATGGAGTACGTCGCGACGCTGATCGATGTGGTTCCCACCGCCGCGAACGTCGAGCACCACGCGAAGATCATGCGTGATAAGTCGGTGCTGCGCCGTCTCGTCGAGGCGGCAACCGGGATCATCCAGGACGTCTATGAGTCGCGAGCCCACGCGTCGGAGATTCTCGACGTCGCCGAGCACCGCATCTTCGAGGTCGCCCAGTTCCGACGCGCGCAGGACTTCATTCGGCTGAAAGAGCTGATCTGGCCGACCATGGAGCGGATTGAACAGCTCCAAGGAAGGGAGAGCGCGCTCACGGGGGTGCCCACCGGCTTCAACGACCTCGACGAGTACACCGCCGGCCTGCAAAACAGTGATTTGGTCATCCTTGCGGCCAGGCCCTCGATGGGGAAGACCGCCTTCGCGCTGAACATCGTGCAGCACGCGGCGATCACCCATGCGAGCAAGGTAGCGCTCTTCTCGCTGGAGATGTCCAAGGACCAGCTCGTGCAACGGCTGCTCTGCTCCGAAGGCCTGGTGGACGCGCAGAAGCTGCGACGTGGTATGCTGCAGGACGCGGACTATCCAAAGCTCGCACGCGCCGCCGGCCTCCTGAGTGCCGCTCACATCTGGATCGATGATAGCGCGGCGTTGACTCCACTGGCGGTACGATCCAAAGCTCGGCGGCTCAAAGCCGAGCACGATATCGATTTGGTGGTCGTCGATTACCTGCAGCTCATGCAGGGCCCGGAGGATTTGGACAACCGGCAACAGGAGATCTCGTACATCTCGCGGTCGCTGAAGGCACTGGCCAAGGAGCTGAACGTCCCCGTACTCGCCCTCTCCCAGCTGTCTCGCGCGCCGGAGCAGCGGGGGGGAGAGCATCGCCGCCCGCAACTGTCGGACCTCCGTGAGTCGGGGGCCATCGAGCAGGACGCCGACGTGGTGCTCTTCATCTATCGCGAAGAGATGTACGTGACGCCGTCGGCGGACGGGAAGAAACTGGACAAGGACGGCAACGACATCGAGCGAAAGGCCGAGTTGATTGTCGGGAAGCAACGCAACGGACCGACTGGCACCATCTCGCTGATCTTCGAAAAGCGGTTCACGAGATTCGATAACGCCAGCAAGCGAGAACTGCCTCCAGAGCTCGCCCGTGTCTAAGGGTCGCTCGGTCTTTCGTTGCACCGACTGCGGAGCCGAGCAACCGAAGTGGGCCGGCAAGTGCGACGCCTGCGGGGCGTGGAATACGCTGGTGGAAGAGCCGGTTAGTCGGTTCGGCGGTTCGGCGGTTCGAGGGGTTCCAACCGGCCAACCGCCCATCCGCCTAACCGACCTGCAGGGGTCGGCGGTGGAGAGGTGGAAGACCGGCCTCGACGAGTTCGACTTCGTCCTGGGTGGCGGCATCGTCCCCGGCTCGGTCACCCTCGTCGGCGGTGAGCCAGGGATCGGGAAGTCCACGCTGCTGATGCAAGTCGCGGCCCGACTCGAGAGCGCCGGCATCCCGACGCTGTACGTGTCGGGCGAAGAGTCACCGGACCAGCTGCGGCTCCGTGCCGACCGGCTGAGCGAAGACGCCGGCCGCATCCACGTGTTAGGAGAGACGCGCCTCGAGGCGATCGTGCATCACACGGCTGCCCTCGGCGCGCGCGTCCTCCTGCTCGATTCGATCCAGACGACCTACACCGAAGAGCTCGAGGGCGCCCCCGGCAACGTGGGGCAGGTGCGCGAATGCGCCGCCCGCCTGATGCGCTTCGCCAAGGAGGCGGGCCCCGCGGTCCTCCTGGTCGGCCACGTCACCAAAGGGGGCGGCATCGCCGGCCCCAAGACCCTCGAGCACATCGTGGACACGGTGCTCTACTTCGAGGGCGAAAGCACGCTCGACCACCGCATCCTGCGGGCCGTGAAGAATCGCTTCGGCTCCGTGGACGAGATCGGCGTGTTCCGCATGACGGGGGCCGGGCTCGAGCCGGTGGCCAATCCGGCGGCGGCGTTCCTCGCCGGCCGCTCGACCGGCGTCTCGGGTTCGGCCGTCACGGCGCTGATGGAAGGGACGCGCCCGATGCTGGTCGAAATCCAGGCGCTCGCGTCGAAGGCCGGGTTCGGGACGCCGCAGCGCGTCGCGACCGGCCTCGATCACCGGCGACTCGCGGTGCTGCTCGCGGTGCTCGAACGCCGTGGCGGCCTGCCATTCGGGAATCTCGATGTCTTCGTCAACGTGACGGGCGGCGTGCGACTCGCCGAGCCGTCCACCGATCTCGCGGTCCTCGCCGCCCTGGTCTCGAGCGTGCACGATCGGCCCGTCCCCGGCGATGCCCTGTTTGTCGGCGAGGTCGGGTTGGGCGGGGAAGTGCGGCCCGTCGCGGGTGTGGAACGCCGCCTGGCGGAGGCGGCGCGGCAGGGGTTTCGCCGCGTGTTTCTGTCGGCGCGGTCTGCAGCCACGGGGACGATCGAGGCTGTGAGGTTGGAGAACATCGGTGAGCTCGCCCGCCGTCTCGCCGCCTGACGTCGGCGTCGTGATCGTGGCGGCGGGCGCGGGCGTGCGCGCCGGCCCCGGTGAGCCGAAGCAGTTTCGCCCGATCCTCGGCGTCCCGATGCTGCTGCGCGCGCTGCGACCCTTCACCTCGCACCCCGAAGTGTCGCATGTCGTCGTCGCCCTCCCCCCCGCCTACGTCGAGCGTCCGCCCGAGTGGCTCGGCAAGGTGCTGGGCGAGCGGCTCGCGCTGGTGGCGGGCGGCGCCCAGCGTGCCGACTCGGTCCGCGCGGGTCTCGCGGCTCTGCCAAGCGACGTGGCGGTCATTCTCGTGCACGATGCAGCGCGGCCGTTCGTGAGCCGAGGCACGATCGACGTCGTCATCACGCGCGCCCGGGCAGGTGTCGGCGCGGTCGCGGCGGTCCCGTTGAACGACACCGTTAAGGAAATCGTCGAAGCAAGGCGTATAACGAGAACCGTCGACCGAGATCGGCTGTGGCGGGCGCAGACACCCCAGGGATTCCCGCGCGACATGCTCGAGGCCGCCTACGCGCGGCGCGCGTCCGGCAAGACCGCCACGCCGACGGACGACGCCGAGGTGTGCGAGCGCGCCGGGTTTCACGTCGAGGTGGTGACCGACTCGCCGTATAACGTGAAGATCACCACGACCGACGACTTCCGGATCGCCGAGGCCCTGGCGCGTGAGCTGCGGTGAATCCCGTTCCGTTCCGCAGTCCCGCCGAGGTCGCCGCCGCGATCCCCGTTGTGGCGGCGCATCTCGGGGGTGGTGGACTGCTGGGCTATCCGACCGAGACGGTGTACGGACTCGGGTCGCGCGCGGTGGGGCCGGACGTCGAGGCGCTGGCCGCGCTGAAGGGGCGCGCCCCCGGCAAGCCTTTCCTCTTATTGATCAGCGATCGCGCCATGGCCGAAGGGCAGGGACTCGCCTTCAACGCGTCGGCCGACGCGCTGGCTCGGGCATTCTGGCCCGGCCCCGTGACGCTGGTGCTGCCGGGCGGGTCGGGACGGCTCCCGGACCTGTTGCGCGGACCCGAGGGCGGCATCGCCGTGCGGTGGACCTCGCACGCAGGGATTGCCCGGCTCGTCGCGGCGCTCGGCGCGCCGCTCACGTCGACGTCCGCCAACATTCCCGGTAGCCAACCCGCGCCGGGGGCCGCCGCGATCGTGCGCGATTTCCCGTCCGCCGTGGACGCCGGACAGCTGCTCGTGCTGGACGGCGGCGTGCTGGGGAACCGGCCCCCTTCAACCGTGGTCGACTGCACCCAGTCGCCCGCCCGCATGGTGCGCGAAGGCGCGGTGACGTTCGCCGAGCTGCGCCGCGCCGCGGGCCACCTCGCTCCGTGACCAAACACGTTCTGCTCGTCTGCACGGGCAACATCTGTCGCAGCCCCCTGGGCGAGGCGCTGCTGCGGCGCACGCTCAAGGAACGGGGCATCGAGGGCGTCGACGTATCATCGGCCGGCACCGGCGCCTGGGACGGCGCTCCCGCTTCCGAGGGGGCATACCTCGTGGGCCTCGAGCGTGGCCTCGACCTCTCGGGACACCGCGCGCGACTGCTCACGCGCGAGCTCGTCGAGCAAGCCGACTTGATCCTGACGATGGCGCGCCACCACCGCGCGCGCGTCGACGAACTGGGCGGCGAGGGTCGCGTCTTCGTGCTCGGCGAGTACGCGGGTCGTGACGGCGATGAAGCCGAAGTCAGCGACCCGTTCGGCGGAGACCTGGAGGTCTACCGCCACACGTGCGTAGAGCTCGAAGCGCTCGTGGGGAACACGGCAGAGCGACTGGCGACCGAGGGGCAGCGTGGAGATCGGCGCTAGCACCAGGCTGCTGACGGTCATTGGGGACCCGGTGGCGCATACCCTTTCGCCCGCGATGCACAACGCCGCCTGCCGAGCGCTGGGGCTCAATGCTGTCTACCTCGCGCTACGCGTGCCGGCCCCCGCCCTGGCCACGGTTCTGCAGGCGCTCGCCGCCACGGGCGGAGCCGGCAACGTCACGGTGCCACACAAGGAGGCGGTGGAACGATCCGTCGCGCGGAAAACGGATGTCTCCGCCCGCGCCGGTGCGTGTAATACGTTTTGGACCGAAGACGGCGTGCTGGTAGGCGACAACACCGACGTCGCCGGTGTGCGCGCCGCGTTGACGGTGCTGGGTGACTCCGGGGGTCGGTGGCTCGTGATCGGAACCGGCGGGTCGGCCCGTGCTGTGGCGGTGGCCGCCGCGGACGCGGGAGCGAGGGTGTGGGTGCGGTCGCGCCACCCGGATCGGGCGCGAGACTTCGCGGCGTGGGCCAAGCAGCTCGGCGTCCGCGCCGAAGCGGCGCATGGCCCCGTCGAGGTAGACACCGCGATCAACGCGACGCCGCTCGGCCTCGCCGAGGGCGACGCGCTGCCGATCGATCCCAAGGACCTGCGAGGAGTGCGCGTGGCGCTCGACCTGGTGTACGCGCGGGGTGGAACGCGCTGGGTGCGGATGCTGCAGGGGAAAGGCGTGACGGCGGGCGACGGGCGCGAGGTCCTGGTCCGACAGGGCGCCGCCGCCTTCAGCCGCTTCTTCCCCGCGACGCCCCCGCCCGTCGACGTGATGCGCGCCGCCGTCGACCGGGCGCTGCGTGACTAGCGCGGCTCTCCAGCTCCTGCTTCCGGCCGAATGCCTGCTGTGTCACGCGCTGCTCGCGGAGCGCGACGCGGGCCGCATCGTCTGCCCCGTCTGCCGCCATCGCTGGCGTCCGGTGCGACCCCCCTGGTGCGAGCGCTGTGGTCAGCCCGAGCCCCACTTCGGTCCCTGCCGGCTCTGCGCTGAGTGGCCCGCGGCCCTGAGGCTCGTGCGATCCGCCGTCTGGCTCTCCGACGGTGCGCGGGAGGCCGTGCATGCGCTGAAGTACCGCGGCTTGCCGCGGATCGCCGACGACCTGGCGGCGGCGATCGCCGGCGTGACCCTCCCCACCGACGAAGCGTCGGTGCTCGTACCCATCCCCCTCGCGCCAAAACGGCTCCGGGAGCGCGGCTACAATCAGAGTGAGGCCATCGCGGAGGCACTCGGCCGGCGTTGGGGTTTGGCGGTGTCGCGGCAGCTCCTCACCCGCACGCGCGAGACCGCCACGCAGACGGCGTTGACACCGGAGACGCGCCTGGCGAATGTGGCGGGGGCGTTTCGGCCGGGGCACCGCCCCGGCCTTAACCTACCCGTGACAAGCATCGTGCTCGTTGACGACGTGTTCACTACGGGCGCGACGTTGGCAGAAGCCGCGCGGGCGCTGGAGCAGGCAGGAGCGCGGACGATCGTCGGCATCACATTCGGACGCGCCGTCATTCCGGATTTCACCTAGGAAGCGAGGAGACATGGCCGTACGGGTCGGGATCAATGGCTTCGGGCGCATCGGGCGCAACGTGCTGCGCGCCGCCACGATGGCCAAAGAGACGAGCCTCGAGTTCGTGGCGGTGAACGACATCACCGACACGAAAACGCTGGCGCACCTCCTGACATACGACTCGGTTCACGGGCGCTTCCCCGGCACAGTCGCCGCGAAGGGTGACGCGCTCGTCGTGAACGGCCGCGAGATCAAGGTCTCCGCTATCAAGGAGCCGGAAAAGCTCCCCTGGAAAGACCTCGGCGTGGAGCTGGTGCTCGAGAGCACCGGGCGGTTCACCGATCGCGACGCCGCGGCGAAGCACCTCACCGCCGGCGCCAAGAAGGTCGTGATTTCCGCCCCCGCTAAGGGTGAGGACATCACGATCGTGATGGGCGTGAATCACACGAAGTACGATCCCGCCAAGCATCACGTGATCTCGAACGCATCGTGTACGACCAACTGCCTGGTGCCGGTCGTGAAGGTCGTGATGGACAACTGGGGCTTCAAGCACGGCTTCATGACGACGGTGCATAGCTACACGAATGACCAACAGATTCTCGACTTGCCGCACAAGGATCTGCGGCGCGCCCGCGCCGCGGCGCTGAGCATCATCCCGACGACGACCGGAGCGGCGAAGGCGACCGGCCTCGTCCTCCCCGAGGTGAAGGGGAAGATCGACGGCGTGTCCCTGCGCGTCCCCACGCCCGACGTGTCGATCGTCGACCTGACCGCCGAGGTCGACAAGCGTACGACCATCGAAGAAGTGAACGCCGCCTTTAAGAAGGCAGCACAGGGCACGCTCAAGGGCATCCTCGATGTATCGGACGAGCCCCTCGTCTCAGTCGACTACATCGGGAGCCTCTATTCGAGCGTCGTGGACGGCATGTCGACCAACGTGATCGACGGCACGCTGGTACACGTCTCATCGTGGTATGACAACGAGATGGGCTACTCGGCACGCTGCGTGGATCTCCTGGCGTACATCGGACGCACGCGGTGAAGAAGCGGAGTCTGCGCGAGCTACCGGCGGAGGCGCTGGACGGCAAGCGCGCGCTGGTGCGCGAGGACTTCAACGTCCCGCTCAAAGACGGGGCCGTCACCGACGACACTCGGCTGCGCGCCGCGCTACCGACGCTCACCTACTTACGCGAGAAGGGCGCGCGCGCGGTGATCCTCTCGCACCTGGGGCGGCCCAAGGGCGGGCCCGAGCCCAAGTATTCGTTGCGCCAAATCGTGCGCGACCTGGAGCGGCTCCTGGGCGCGCCGATCGAGTTCATTCCCGATCCGGCGCAGGGTGTCGCCACGACGCGCCAGCTGCCACGCGGCGGCGTCGCGCTGGTCGAGAACACGCGGTTCTGGCCCGGTGAAGAGACGAACGATCCCGATCTGGCCCAGACATTCGCCGCGCTGGGCGACTTCTACGTGAACGATGCCTTCGGCTCCGCGCATCGCGCGCACGCCTCCACGGCAGGCGTCGCCCATCTTCTGAAGCCCGCGGTCGCCGGCTTCCTGATGGAGAAGGAGCTCAAGTATCTCGGCGAGATGCTGCACCACCCGAAGCACCCGTTCGTGGCGGTGGTGGGCGGCGCCAAGATCTCCGGAAAGATCGACGTGCTCGAGGCGCTGCTGCCACGCGTCGACGAGATCCTCATCGGCGGCGCGATGGCGTGCACCTTTCTCGTTGCGATGGGACTCTCGGTCGGCAGCTCACTCGTCGAGACCGATCGCGTCGCGCTGGCGAAGACCCTGCTCGAGCGCGGTGGCAAGAAGCTCATCTTGCCGCGCGGCGCGGTCGTGGCCCCGTCGCTCGACAAGGGCGCCGAGCGCAAAGAGGTCTCGGTCGACGCGATCCCGCACGGCTGGGCCATCTACGATATCGACGAGACCACACGGCACGACTTCCGCGCCCGGCTGCTGCGCGCCAAGACGATCATCTGGAACGGGCCCATGGGAGTGTTCGAAACGCCGCCCTTCGACGCCGGCACGCGGGCCGTGGCCAACGCCCTGGTCGAAGCGGGCGCCAAGGGAGCCGTCACCGTGGTCGGCGGCGGAGATTCCGCGGCGGCGGTCGCCGGGCTCGAGGGCAAGCTCACTCACGTTTCGACGGGGGGCGGCGCCACCCTCGAGTTTCTCGAGGGGAAAGTGCTGCCGGGCATCGCCGCGCTGGAGGACGCATGAGGGCGCTGGTGTTCGCGGCCAACTGGAAAATGAACGTGGGGCCGAGCGAAGCTCGCGAGTATCTGGCGATCTTTCGCCACGCCTACGCGCCGATTCCCGACCGGCAGGTGTGGTTCTTCCCCCCTGCTGTCTCACTTGAAGCAGTCGGGGAGGGCCTCCAGCATCGTGACGACCTACTCGCCGGCGCCCAAGACATCCATTGGGAGCCGAAAGGCGCCTTTACGGGCGCGATCTCCGGACCGCTCGCCTCCCAAGCCGGGGCCCGTGCGGCGCTGATCGGCCACTCGGAACGGCGCCACGTGTTCGGCGAGACCGACGAGCAAACCGGCAAGAAGGTGGCGGCGGCGCTCGCGGCGGGGTTGCATCCGGTCCTGTGCGTCGGGGAGACGCTGGCGCAGCGCGAAGCGGAGCAAACGATGGCGGTGGTTACCCGGCAGCTCGAAGCGGCGCTTCCAGAGCCTGGCCCGATCAGCACGCTCACGATCGCATACGAACCAGTGTGGGCCATCGGCACAGGGCGCAACGCGACGCCTAAAGACGCCGCGGAAGTGCACAGCGGCATCCGCGCGTGGCTCAAGCAGCGCGGCACCGAGGGGATCAAGATCCTTTACGGCGGCAGTGTCAATTTGAAAAACGCGGCTGAATTGCTGGCGCAACGCGAGCTGGACGGCGTGCTGGTGGGCGGCGCGTCACTCGATCCCGCCGGGTGGGCCGAGCTTGTGCGTACGGCGGCCGCGTAGGTAATATTCCGCCCGACATGTACACCGTTCTGAAGATCGTTCTCCTGTTCGACGCGATGATCCTGGCGACCGCCGTGCTGCTGCAGGCAGGGCAGGGTGGCGGCCTCGCCTCGTTGGGCGGGGGCGCCGGCACGGAGTCGATCATGGGTGGCCGGCAGGCGACGACGCTTCTCACCAAGGTCACGTGGTGGACCGCCGGGGTCTTCCTGTTCCTCGCGCTGGTGCTCTCATTCATGTCGCAACAGGGAACACAGGCGCGCTCGGTTCTGGAGGGCCAGATCCAGGCGCCGGTACCGGTACAGTCCGCGCCGCTGCCGCTCGACACCACGTCCAGCACGAAGGCCCCGACCTCCAATCGCTGATCGTCACGCCGCGTACGTGCTGCTCGAAGATGGAGCCTGGTTCCCCGGAACCGCGCCCCTGCCGTTCGAGCCCGCGTACGGGGAAGTCGTTTTCACGACCAATCTGAGCGGGTACCAGGAGGTCTTCACCGACCCTTCCTACCTGGGCCAGATCGTCGTGATGACCGCGCCGATGATCGGCAATTACGGCATCAATCCCGACGACGTCGAGTCTGACCGCCCACGAGTCGCAGGCGTCGTGGTACGCGAACTATCGGCGCGCGCCTCGAACTGGCGGTCGACCGGCGACCTCATCGACTGGCTCGCGGATGCGCGCGTGCCGCTCGTCGCGGACGTGGACACGCGCCAACTGACGCGTCACATCCGGTCCAAGGGCGCGATGCGCGGCGTGGTCGCGCTCGGTGAGCAGCCGAGCGACACCGTGAAGGCCGCGCTCGCCGCGTCCCCGTCGATGGATGGGCTCGACCTCGCCAGCAAAGCGACGATCGCCAACGAGTACCACGAGGGACCGAAGGACGCCGCGCATCACGTGGTGGCCTTCGACTTTGGGATGAAGCGAAACATTCTCAGGCTCTTCGCCCAACACGGGTGCCGCGTGACGGTCGTCCCGGCAAAAACGCCGGCGGCACGCGTCCGCGAGCTCGAACCCGACGGCGTGTTCCTGTCCAACGGTCCCGGCGACCCGGCGGCCGTCGATTACGCGATCACCGCGATCCGCGAGCTGGCGGACGGGTCGTTACCGATTTTTGGGATCTGTCTCGGACATCAATTGCTCGGTCTGGCGCTGGGCGGCGAGACGGTAAAGCTCCCGTACGGGCATCGCGGGGGCAACCATCCTGTGCGGGATCTCAATACAGGACAAGTACTTATCACGTCGCAGAACCATGGCTTCGCAGTGAGCGGCGATACGGGCGGCGTGCCCGGTGCGAAGTCGCTTGAGGTCACGCACCTTAACCTCAACGACGGGACCGTCGAAGGGGTACGCCACCGGGAGTACCCGATTTTCGCCGTGCAGTATCATCCCGAGGCATCACCGGGGCCACATGACGCCCAAGGCCACTTCCAACAATTCCTACAAGCTCTTGACAGTCAATAAGTAAGCCCGTATGATAGCCCCCGACTTTTGTATCCCGGCGGACGTTCGGGGGGGACCAATGACGAAGGCCGATCTGGTCGAGAAAGTCACCGCTCAAATCGCTCGTACGGCCGGTCCCCTCATTTCAAAGAAGGACTGCGCCAGGGTGGTGGACTCGTTTTTGGACGCCGTGAAAGCCGCGCTGTCCGAGCAGCATAACATTGAGATACGCGGCTTTGGGACGTTCAAGATCCGTCAGCGGAAGACGCGCATGGCGCGCAATCCGCGCACCGGCGACCCGGTGGAAGTGGCGGCTCGTCCGGTCCCTGTCTTCAAGCCCAGCAAGGAGTTGCGCGCGATGGTGGCGGACGCGAGCGAGAAGGTCTCCTCGTAACCCGCTGCGCACGCAAGACTTGCCCGCGCGACCCCGGCACTGTTGCCGGGGTCGTAGTGTTTGTAGGTATAAACTCTTTGAGGGAGTCATGATGCGTTCGGTGTCTCGACTGCTCGCCGCGTTGCTCGTCGCGCTCGTCATGCCCGTCGCCGCACAGTCCGTTCGCTACGAGGTCGCCGTCACCGACCCGGCGTCGCATGTCTTTCACGTGACGGCGGACTTCCCGGCGACCGGCAAGGACACGCTGTACCTCTCGCTCCCCGCGTGGAGCCCCGGCGCGTACGAGATCCAGAACTACGCGCGCTACGTGCGCGGCTTCAGCGCGACGAGCACGGCAGGTCAACAGCTCTTTTGGGATCGCTTCGACAAAGACACGTGGCGAGTGGTCACGGGCAAGAGCCCGCGCGTCACGGTGCAGTTCGATTGCTTCGGCGACACGATCGATCTCTCGCTCGCCCGCCTCACCGGCGACTTCGGACAGTTCCTCGGCACCAATCTGTTCCTGTTCGAAGAGGGCCAGCTCGCCAGACCGACGGAGGTGCGCTTTCGCGTGCCGTCCGGTTGGCAGGTGACGACCGCACTGCCCAGTGCCGGGAGCGGCGTGTATCGAGCCGCGGACTATCACGAGCTGGCCGACGCCATGACCTTCGTCGGGCGTTACACGCTCGATTCGCTCGAGGTCGACGGCAAGTGGATCCGCATTGCCCTCTGGCCCGCGAGCGACTACACGCCGGCGGCCGCACGCAATCTGCGCAACGGCATTGAGAAGATGGCGCAAGTCCAAAACCGGCTGATGGGGGGCGGCGCGCCCTACGACGTCTACACCGTGTTCTTCAACGTCATCCACGACCCGATCGAGTTCGGCGGCGGGCTCGAGCATAGCAGCGCGCAATACGACATCATGCCGGCGCAGGCGTTCGCGAGTCCCAGCGGCGTGCTCGGCTCGTTCATGTATCCGCTCTTGTCACACGAGTTCTTCCACCTGTGGAACGTGAAGCGCATCCGGCCCGTCGAGATGTGGCCGTACGACTATCACGCCGAGCAGTTCACACCGCTGCTGTGGTGGTCGGAGGGCGTGACCGACTACTACGCCGACCTCACGAACCTTCGGGCCGGGCTCTGGACGCCGGAGCAGTTCGTCCAGAATGTGAGCGACAACATCCAGCAGGTCGAGTCGGCGCCGGAGCCCTGGAGCGTGGAGGACGGCAGCGAGGCGACGTGGATCAACGAGGTCTACGTCAACAGCTCGCAGCTCTATTATCCGAAGGGCTCGCTGCTCGGCATGCTGCTCGACATCTCGATCCGCGACGCGACCGACAACGCCCACAGTCTCGACGAGGTGATGCGAGCCCTGTACCTGCGCTATTACCGGCAGGGGAAGGGCTTCTCGACGGCCGATCTCCTGGCCGAGCTCGGCAAGGCCGGGATGCCCAACGTCGACGCGTTCTATCAGCGCTACATCAACGGCCGGGACTCGTTGCCGTACGAGGTGGTGTTCGCGAAGGCCGGCATCAACGTGTCCCGGGCGACGACATCGGTGCCGTTCCTCGGAGTCGCGACGGGGCCCGGTGTTGGCGGGAACCTCGAAGTGCAGTCGGTGTCACCGGGGAGCGCGGCGGACGGGGCGGGTGTGCAGGTCGGCGACGGGCTCGTGAGTGTCGGGGACATCACGGTGAATCCGGATCAGGACTGGGCGTCGGCGTTCCGCTCGCGCTACCGCGGGCGCGGCGGCCAGCCGCTCACGATCACCGTGCGCCGGGCCGGGCAGACGCTCGCGCTCAACACCGTACTGCGCGAGCGCTCCAGCGCGCGTTTCACGCTCACTCGCACCGGGAATCCGACGCCCAGGCAGTCGCGCATCTGGCAAGGGCTCGCGTCGGGACTATAATCGACTCATGGGCAAGGTGTCGGTGCGGTTCTTCGCGCGGTACGCCGAGCTGGCCGGGTGCACCTCGTCGGCGGTCAATCTCGAGACGCCGGCGACGGTCGCCGCCGTGATCGCGCGCGTGCGCGAGGTGTTTCCGGGGACGAAGGACTTGCCCCCGCAGCCACTCGCGGCGCTGAACCAGCGTCACGTCCGGCTCGATGCCCTCGTGAGCGAGGGTGACGAGGTGGCGTTGCTCCCACCACTGGCGGGTGGCTGAATGATGCACCTCACGCGTCACCCCATCGTGGTAGACGACCTCTTGGCCGAGGTGCAAGGGCCGGAGAGGGGCGGCACGTGTGTGTTCGTCGGGACCGTGCGCAATGATGCGGACATCACCGGGATCGAATACTCCGCCTACGAGGCGATGGCGTTCGACGAGATCGAGCGCATTCTCAGCGACGCGCACGCGCACTGGGCCGAGGCGCGCGTGATGCTGCAACACCGGCTCGGGCTCATTCCCGTCGGCGAGGCGAGCATCGCTATTGCCACAGCCGCCCCGCATCGCGACGACGCCTTTGCGGCCTGTCGCTTCGTGATCGAGGAAGTCAAGAAGCGGTTGCCGGTGTGGAAGAAGGAGTATCGCGTCGACGGGACGACCGCGTGGATAGATCCCTCTGGCAAACCGGTGGCGCATGGTCCGTGACACGCTGTCCCGGCCGCTCGGCAGCCTGCGCATTTCGGTCACGGACCGCTGCAACCTGCGGTGCCGGTACTGCATGCCCGAGCAGGAGTACGTCTGGCTTCCCAAAGAATCGATTCTGACATTCGAGGAGATCGCGCGCGTCGCGCGGGTGTTCGTGTCGCTTGGCGTCTCGAAGCTGCGCCTCACGGGCGGCGAGCCGCTGCTGCGGCACAACCTGCCGGCCCTGAGCGCGCTGCTCGCCGCCATTCCGGGGGTGCACGACCTGGCCATGACGACGAACGGGTTGCTGCTCGCGAAGCAAGCGGAGGCGCTGCACGGCGCCGGGTTGCGGCGCGTGACGGTGAGTCTCGACACGCTGCGTCCCGAGCGGATGCGCGAGCTGGCCCGGAGCGACCGGCACGCCGACGTGTTGGCGGGGATCGCGGCGGCGCGGGCGGCCGGGTTCGGGCGGATCAAGCTCAACACGGTGGTGATCCGCGGCGTGAACGACGACGAGCTGGTCGATCTCATCGAATTCGGGAAGGCCGAGGGCGCCGAGGTGCGGTTCATCGAGTACATGGACGTGGGCGGGGCGACGGAGTGGTCGGCGGAACAGGTCGTATCGCAGCGCGACATGCTGGAGCGCCTCACGCGGCAGTACGGCCCGATCGCGCCGGTCGAGAGCGACGACCCCTCGGCGCCCGCCGAGCGGTTCCGGCTGCCGGACGGCACGACGTTCGGGATCATCGCGTCGACGACCGCGCCATTCTGCCGGTCGTGCGACCGTAGCCGGCTCACCGCGGACGGCACGTGGTTTCTCTGTCTCTACGCCGAGCGGGGAGTGGACCTTCGGGAGCCGTTGCGGTCGGGCGCGTCGGACGAGGAGCTGCGCGGCGTGATCGCGCAGGCCTGGGCCGCGCGCACGGACCGGGGCGCGGAAGAGCGGCTGGCGGTGGCAGGGCGGGGTGCCCTGTACCAGATCGACGCCCTCCGGGCGGATCCGCGGCGGGAGATGCACACGCGGGGAGGGTAGGGCGTTGACGACGTTCCCGCAGGACTAGCGAGTTTAGACTGGTCTGCCTATCCCGCAGCGTTATGACTGTTGGTGCGTGTTACGTAGCGACGTTGGCGCGTTGTTGGTAGGCTATGAAGACTATCTAATTCCTAGTTAGGCAGCCGCTCGATGAAAGTGTCGATCCAGAACCAAGCCTTGCTCCGTTGGATGGTCTTAGCGGCGCTCGTGGTGGCTCTGAAGGTTGCAAGCCATGCTCCCGGCACCATCCAGCTGGCCTTATGGGTTTCGTTGGGCGTCCTCTTCGCTAGTGCCTTCTTCTGGCCCAGATGCGCGCATTGTCGGGCGCCCGCCGTTCACCTCGGGAAGCTCGAATGGGTTCCTGGCGTGGTTTGTTGGCGATGCCGCCGGCCCTACGATGAACTTGAGACGCCACCGTACGCCGTGGAGCTCTTTGACGTAGGGGAGAAGGCCATTCGGCTGCTCAAAAAGGATCCGGAGACGGCGCATAGGCTGCTCGCAGAGGCAGAGAGTCGCTATGAAACCGCCCTCGCTGCTGAGAAGGCATCGCTAAGGGAGCATCTGCGCACTGATCCGACCGCTGCCGTCATCCTACGTGCCCGTTTACGGCAGGAGCTTGATAGCATTGGTCGAACTCTGAAGAAGCTTCGGAAGGCAGTGCACAACAATCCGGAGGCCGCTCCGCGCGTTCAAAGGCTGGAGGATCTTGAGCGGGCTGTGCATCAGGAGCTCCGTGACCTTGAAGCGATGCCTCCCATGGTCACCGGTTGATCGTGCAGCGGCTGCCTAACAAGCGCTTGAAGCTGGCGGCGCGCGTAGATTAGGGAATGAATCTTTTGTCAGCGCGCCGCAGCTTAAGCGCGATCCGTTAGGCTGCCGGGTACAACTCCAATGCTGCGTCGCATTCGTGGTGCCCTGGCCATAGCCGCTTTGTGGGCGGTTACTTGGGGGTTGGTGGGAATCGCAATCGGGCTGGTCAAGTGGTACCGTGGTGACCTCATCGATGTCTTCCCGGTGCCCGCCACGTTCGCTCTGAGACTGATCCTC